>Ga0116230_10000489_pt1 | contig 34868 bp, 31 predicted proteins | sample S1TSphfallax_3_FD_88678 | JGI IMG/M metagenome (GOLD analysis project Ga0116230, IMG submission 88678) | Host-associated microbial communities from peat moss isolated from Minnesota, USA - S1T2_Fd - Sphagnum fallax MG | ecosystem: Host-associated > Plants > Peat moss > Unclassified | place... | reverse complement strand
GCCGATAGCGCCGATCGTACCGATGGCCGGAGTGGCGTCGTGACAGCGAACGAGCCCAACCCGCTGATCTTGCTGCATGACAAGGATAATGTCCTCGCCTGCCGCCGCCGGGTTCATGCCGGCGAGACCCTGCTGATCGACGGCGTACCCATTGCCGTGAGCAGCGATATCGATGTCGGCCACAAGCTGGCACGGATCGATCTTGCAGCAGGCGATGTCGTGCTGAAATACGGCGCGCCCATCGGCTCCATTACCCGGCCGACACGCATCGGCGAGCATGTCCACACGCACAACATGAAAAGTGATTACATGGCCATTACCACCCGGCAATCCACCGGGGAAGGGGCGAAATCATGATGCTCGGCTATCAACGATCCGACGGCCGCAAAGGCATCCGCAACGTCATCGTCGTCGCCTATCTGGTCGAGTGTGCGCATCACGTGGCGCGGCGCATCGTCGATGTCAGCGCCGACATGGACGTTCACCTCATCGGCTTTCCCGGCTGCTATCCCAACGAATATTCGTTGCGCATGATGAAAAGCCTCTGCGTCCACCCGAATGTGGGCGGCGTCTTGATCGTCTCGCTGGGATGTGAAGGGTTCAATCGCGAGGGACTGCAGGCCGCCGTCGCCGTTACCGGACGGCCCGTCGACACCTTGGTGATTCAAGAACGCGGCGGGACCGCCTCGACGATAGCGGCGGGCGCGCAAGCCGTCGCCGCCATGAAAGCCTCCCTTGCTGAAGTTCCCCGCGTCCCCATCGGGCTCGAGGACTTGATCATCGCCACCGTCTGCGGCGGCTCTGACGGCACCAGCGGCCTGACGGCCAATCCGGCGGTCGGAAAATGCTTCGACCGGCTCGTCGCCCTCGGCTCCACCTGCATCTTCGAGGAAACCGGCGAGTTGATCGGCTGCGAGCAGATCATGGCCGGACGCGCCGTCACGCCGGCGTTGGGTGAGGCGATCCAAGCCTGTGTGGCGAAGGCGGCGCACTACTACACCGTCATGGGTTACGGCAGTTTTGCGCCCGGCAATGCGGATGGCGGACTGACCACCCAGGAAGAGAAATCCATGGGCGCCTATGCCAAGTCGGGCGACTCGCCGATCTCCGGCGTCATCAAACCGGGGGACATCCCCCCGTCGAACGGTCTCTATCTGCTCGACGTCGTTCCCGATGGCGAGCCCCGATTCGGTTTCCCCAACATCAACGACAATGCCGAGATCGCCGAATTGATCGCCTGTGGCGCACACATCACCCTGTTCACCACGGGTCGCGGCTCGGTGGTCGGCTCCGCCATCTCGCCGGTCATCAAGATCTGCGCCAACCCGGATACCTACAAGCGCATGCCGGACGACATGGATATCGACGCCGGACGGATCTTGAATGGGGACGCGACGCTGGACGAAGTCGGCGGCGAAATCTTGGCCGAGATCATCGCGGTGGCCGGGGGTGCGCGCAGCGTCTCCGAATTGCTCGGCCATCAGGAATTCATACTGACCTACAAATCGTTTGAACCGGTGGGCCCTGCCTGCCTGCCCGTTCAGGCTCGTCGCGCCTAGGAGAAATTCAATGGGAACACTGACCGGCAAAACGGCGCTCGTCACTGCCGCAGCTCAAGGGATCGGCAGATCCTCGGCAGAACTGCTCGCCCGAGCGGGGGCGCGCGTGATCGCCACCGACATTAACGAGGATTTGTTGAAAGGGGTGGTCGGCTGCGAACCGCTGCGACTCGACGTCCTCGACGGCGAAGCGGTGACCCGGCTGGCCGGTAGCCTGGGCCCCATCGACATCCTCTTCAATTGCGCCGGTTATGTGCATGCTGGCACGATTCTCGAGTGCGACGAGCGCGCATGGGACTTTTCGTTCGACCTCAATGTCACCGCCATGTACCGCACCATCCGCGCCTTCCTGCCCGGCATGCTGCAGGCCGGCCGCGGCAGCATCATCAACATGGCCTCGGTCGCGAGCAGCGTCAAAGGCGTTCCCAATCGCTTCGCCTACTGTGCCTCCAAGGCGGCCGTCATCGGCATGACCAAGTCGATCGCCGCCGATTTCGTCGGGCGCGGTATTCGCTGTAACGTCATATGTCCCGGCACGATCCAGACCCCATCGCTCGACCAACGCCTGGAGGCAACCGGCGACTATCAGGCAGCGCAGGCGGCGTTCATCGCCCGTCAGCCGATGGGACGGTTGGGCCGACCGGAGGAGATCGCGGAGTTGGTGCTGTACCTGGCCAGCGATGCATCGAGCTTCACCACCGGCGTCGCGCATGTCATTGATGGCGGATGGGCTAACTGATGAAACTAGCACGCATTGGCCCCGTCGGCCACGAACGCCCCGTCATCGTTGCCGGCGACGGACGGTATCATGATATTTCGTCGCTGGTCGGTGACCTGGCCGGCGCCGCACTCGCACGTGACTCGCTGGCGAAACTCGCCAGCATCGATCTCGGCACCCTGCCCGTCATCGACGCCGCCGAGCGTATCGGCCCCTGTGTCGCCGGGGTGGGTAAATTCATTTGCGTCGGCTTGAACTATGCCGACCACGCCGCCGAAACCGGCGCGACCGTGCCTGCGGAACCCGTACTATTCCTGAAGGCAACCAGCGCTTTGTGCGGTCCGAACGATCCCGTCATCAAGCCGCGCGACTCCACGAAGCTCGACTGGGAAGTCGAACTCGGCGTCGTGATCGGTCGCACCGCTCGCTATGTGTCTCAGGACAAGGCGCTCGACCATGTCGCCGGCTTCTGCGTCATCAATGACGTATCGGAACGCGCATTCCAGCTCGATGGCACCGGCACCTGGGACAAGGGCAAGGGATGCGACACGTTCGGCCCCGTCGGGCCCTATCTGGTGACCCCGGATAGCGCGGGTGACATCAACAATCTATCGATGTTTCTCGAGGTCAATGGCCGGCGTTTCCAAAACGGGAGTACCCGTACCATGGTGTTCAAGCCCGATTTTCTGATCGCCTACATCAGCAGATTCATGAGCCTACAACCGGGCGATATCATTTCAACGGGTACGCCGCCGGGCGTCGGTCTCGGTCAGAAACCGCCGTTTTACCTCAATCCCGGCGACGAGATGTGGCTCGGCATCGAAGGGCTGGGTGAGCAGCGCCAACGCGTCATTGTCGATGATCGGGAACCCTGAGTGGCGCAACGTCACGTGCTGGCGCTCGACTTACGCGACGATCCCGGTTTGATCGCCCAATACCGGGCCTGGCACCGACCCGGTGGACCGCCGCCCGCGGTGATGAAATCGCTGCGCACGGCGGGCATCACCGAGATGGAAATTTTTCTGGCCGGCAACCGACTGGTGATGATTCTTCTGGCAGATGATGAGTTCTCATTCGCGAAGCTGTCGGATGCAAACGCCGCGAACGCCGATGTTCAAGCGTGGGAGGAGCTCATGTGGACCTTCCAACGAGCGCTGCCCTGGGCGAAAGCCAACGAAAAATGGATCGCGATGGAGCGGATCTTCGCGCTCTCGGAGCAATGACGGCCAAGCGCCTCGCCGCGCAACGGATTCCTTGTCATCTCACCGTCACGCTTGGACTCACCGTCAGGCCTCGACCGACATCCCGACCGCTTTGAGCGTCGGGTTCCGATAACCGCTCAACGCAAACGCCCCTACGACCAGGAAGCACACGCCGGGAACCAGCATGGCGCTCGCAATCGAGGTCAGATCAGAGAGCCTCCCCATCACCACCGGCATCACCGCTCCGCCGATGATCGACATTACGAGCACCGACGAACCCGTCTTGGTCAACGGCCCCAAACCCTTGAGCGACGCCGCAAAAATCGTCGGATACATGATCGACATGAAAAAACTCGAGGCAATCACCGTAACGATGGCCGGCCAGCCTGAGAGGGTCGCGCCTGCGGCACAGAGAGCGATGTTGATTCCGGCAAAAATCGACGTCAGCACGATCGGCCTGACCCAGCCCATCAGGGCGGTGCCGACGAACCGGCCGACCATGAAAGCCACCAACGCCGCCATCAGGCAGGACGCTGCCGCTTGCTCGGTCATGCCGGGGACCGCATGTTGAGCGTAGCGAATCAGAAAGCTCCAAATCCCGACCTGCGCGCCGACGTAGGCAAATTGGGCAAGCACGCCGAAGAGAAAATATCGATGCTGCAGCAGGCCGCGCCAACTCCCCGAGCCCGTCACGGCGGCCACACCGTGCGTCGGGTTTCCGTTCCCGGTGACCTCCTCACCCTCTTGCAAAGGAGGAAATCGCACCAGTGCGACGGCCAGCGCCCACAGCAGGATGATGATGCCCAGCACCAAGTACGAGGACTGCACGGACAGCGCCTGGCTGGCGTGCAGTTGCAGAATCTGATCCGGCGACATCGCGGCCAACTCGCGCGCAGTCGGCCCGCTGTCCGAGAGAATGAACTGGCGCCCGATCAATACGCCGGTGATCGACCCCAGTGGATTGAAAGCCTGCGCCAGATTGAGTCGCCGTTCAGCACCGGCCGCACTCCCCAGGATCGTGACCAGCGGGTTGGCGGAGGTCTCGAGAAAAGTAAGGCCGCTTGCGATGACGAACAACGCTCCCAGGAACGCTGCATACGATCGCAACTCGGCCGCGGGATAAAACAGCAGCGCGCCGGCTCCGTACACAGTGAGGCCGAACACGATGGCGCCCTTGTAGCCGAACTTACGGACGAATAACGATGCGGGAATGGCAAACAGGAAATAGGCTAGATAGAAGGCGGATTGCACCAGACCGGACTGCCAATCCGCCAACTCAAATGCTTTGCGGAACTGGGCGATCAATACGTCATTGAGGTTGTTGGCAACGCCCCATAAAAAAAACAGACTGACGATCAGCCCAATCGGAAGATAGTACTGTCGACGACGACTCCCATGAACGGACATCTTAGGTGCCTCTTTGAGTTGACCCAGTTCATCAAATATGAAATCATTTGTCAAATATAAAAGTGGTGTGGATCTAGCCTGCCAACCTGCTTAAACCAAAGGATCAAAATGACGGAGTCGACTCTACACTTAGCCGAGCGTTTCGCCGCCGCATACACCGGCGCCGTCTTCGACGTGCTGCGCGCCAAAGGGCATCGTGATTGTGTTCTACCGAGCGATATCGTTGCGCTCGATCGCGACCGGAAAATGGTCGGCCCGGTTTTCACGATGCGCGGGCGCCAGGCGCTGGGCTCCGATCCTCACCAGACGCTGCTCGCATGGACCGGCTTTCTCGACAGAGCCCCTAAGGGTCATGTGGTCGTGTGCGAGGGAGGCCAAGCCGATTGCGCGCTGATGGGTGAATTGTCCGCGGAGACATTGCACCTGCGTGGTGTCGCGGGCTACCTGACGGACGGCGGCTGTCGCGACGCCAATTTCATCCGACGCATCGGATTCCCGGTTTTTTCGCGTTTCTTGACGCCGCTCGATGTGGTCGGTGCCTGGCTGCCGGAGTCCTATGAAGTGCCAGTCACCATTGGCAAGGTCACGGTCAGTCCCGGGGACTATCTCGTCGCGGATCGTGATGGCGCGGTGATTATTCCCGGCGCGCTCGTCGTCGAGGTTCTCGAGGAAGTCGAACGCGTCATGAACACTGAAAATCTGGTGCGCAAGGCGATCCTTTCCGGCGTGTCGCCGACGGAAGCGTATCTCACCTACGGCAAGTTCTAGACTCGGCCGAACTGCCGGCGGGCCAAGCTACGGCCCACCTTCCCGCCGCGGGGCGCCGCGAGGCGCCGCGCGAAGCGACCCGCGGGGCGCGTCGGCGGCGACGCTCCGCGCCGCCCGTGGCTACGCTAGAATGCGCGCCCCGCCCTAAAGGCGAGCCTGAATCGAAGGATTTCAATTGGCTACGTTCCTACTCGCCTTCGGAGCGCTGATTTCGATCGTCAACCCGCTTTCCGGAGCCTTCATCTTCTTCGGCGCGACCCTCGGATTCGATGGCAAGACCCGCGCTGTGCTGGCGCGCTGGGTGGCTATTTACGCTTTTTCCATCGTCGCCGCCTCGCTCTACATCGGCGCCTATGTGCTCAGCTTTTTCGGCATTTCCATTCCCGTGCTGCGCGTGGCCGGCGGTATCATCGTCGCCATGTCCGGTTGGCGCATGCTGAACGCGCCCGATGCGACCGAGCAACGGCGTAACGAGACCCCGAATCCGCGTTGGAACGTGGTCGCACCGAGCAAGCTCGCCTTCTATCCCCTCACCATGCCGCTCACCACCGGGCCTGGCACCATTTCCGTGGCCGTCTCCCTGGGTGCCGGTCGGCCGCATGGCTTCAACGCCAACCTGCTCGAGTTTTTTCTCGAAACCATGGCGGCAGTCGGCTTGCTGGTATCCCTTGTCTATGTCGCCTATCGGCATTCGGGTCGCCTCGCCGACATCATCGGCTCCACCGGCACCTCGATCGTCGTACGGCTGTCGGCATTCCTGCTGTTCTGCATCGGCATACAAATCCTCTGGAATGGTCTGTCCGAACTTTTAGGTACGCTGCCGATCGGCAGCGTCGGCACGAGTTGAACTCATCGTCGCGGATCCGCAGCTCGGGGGATCTGTGGAGCTCGGGCAGAGTGAGCTGGTTCGCGCTGATCGGCATCGGTGTCTGGCTGCACGCCGCCGACTCGCTGGTGACGGCGACCATTGCGCCGAGCATCATCCTCGATCTGGGCGGCGTGGCCTACATCAACTGGACGATCTCCCTCTACCAAGTGGGCGCCATCATTGCCGGTGCCGGCGCGGCGGTGTTCTGCCTGGAGTGGGGTATCAAGCGGGTCTTCATCGGCGCGACGGTCATGTACGCCATCGGCTGCGTCATGGGTGCCGCGGCCAACAGCATGGCGACATTGCTCGCAGGGCGACTCGTGCAGGGACTGGGCGGCGGCATGTTGCTGTCGATCTGTTACGTCGCCGTCGAGGCCTGGTTCGAGCCGGCCGTGTGGGCGCGACTGTTTGCCTTCGTCGCCACCATCTGGGGCGGCGGATCGATGCTGGGCCCGCTGGTGGGCGCTGCCTTTGCCGGTCGGACCGTCTGGCGAAACGCCTTCTGGGCATTTGCAATTCAGGCCGCCATCGTCGGACTGCTCGCCTGGCGCATCATGCCGGCCAAGGACGAGGCGCCTAAGTCTCCCGCCGAAACGGCGAAGGCGGCCGCACACGTCTCGCCGATCTTGCATCCGACGCAGCGCTGGCCCGTGCTGCCGCTGTTGGTACTGGCGGCCGCGACCTTCATCATCGCCGAGGCCGGTGCGCTCAGCGGCCGCAGCGGCGGCGTCGCCACATCCATCATCGGCATCCTGCTCGGCACGCTCCTTCTCTACGTGGCGGCGCGTATCGACCGGCGCGGACCCGTGCGCCTGTTGCCCGTGCAGTTGCTGGATACGCGCCACCCCGTGGGAGCCGGCCTCATGATGGTGTTCGCGTTGGCCACGGCCACCACCGGGTTCTGGGCCTATGGACCGCTCATCCTCAAGATCCTGTTTGACACCCGACCGGTGGTGATCGGCTACATCCTCGCCGGTGAATCCATCGCCTGGAGCTTGGGTACCATGGCTGCCTCGACGGCGAAACCCATCCATGATCGCAGGTTGATACGGGGCGGCGCCCTGGCCATCGCCGTCGGCGCCGCCGGCTTCGCGATCGCCGTGCCCACGGGCTCCATGATCGGCATGGTGGCCTGCGCGCTGGTGCAGGGTGCCGGCTTCGGCATGTGTTGGCCGGCCGTGGTCCAGCGCACCGTCCGCTTCAGCCACGCCGCCGAGCGCTCGACCGCCTCCGCCTCGGTATCCACCATGCAACGCATCGGCTATGCGGTGGGTACGGCGGCGGTCGGGATCGCCGCCAACATGAGCGGTCTCGCCGAAGGCGCCACCGCCGAGATCGCCGAGCGGGCCGGCATCTGGGTGTTCGCCGCCTTCATCCCCGTGCTGCTCATCGGCGTGATCTTCGCCTGGCGTTTCACCGCGCGGGACGAGCCGCTGGACGGCGGCGCGGCCTGCTAACCCAAGGGCCGCCGCAGGCGCGCGCCCAGGCAATCGCCTTGACATTCGACGATGGCCCCGACATGGCAGACACGGTAGGGCCGATTACGAGCGTGAACTGCTGCGTTGCGACCGGGCGATTCGCCACATGCCCGGATTCACCCGCCGATTTCGCCATCCCTATCAGAGAGAACCCGCACGCCGATACCGGTCCTTACCGGGATGCGTATCTACGCCATCTCTACAGCCGCGCGGAATATTACGATGGACTCTCTCACGAAGTCCTCGGCCGCTCCGTCGCGCACGTTTTGCTGCTCCATCACAATCTCATCAATGCGTTGTTTCTGCGCGATGTCATCCACATGTTCCAGGACAAGGGTTGGACGCTCATCGACGCCGAAACCGCGTTCAAAGACCCGGTCTACTCCCTGCATCCCGACACCTTGCCGGCGGGAGAAAGTGTCCTGTGGGCACTCGCCAAACAACACGGTGTATCGGGCCTTCGTTATCCGGCCGAGGATGACGTCTACGAAAAACCCATCCTCGATCGACTCGGCCTTTAGCGGCGCGCGGGACGCCCAACTAGCCTGCCGAAGTTCAGCTTACCTGCATCGCAGCAAGCTCATTGCCCGACGGATCACGGAAATGAAATCGACGTCCCCCGGGGAAACTAAAGGCCTCTTTGGTAATGACCCCGCCGGACTGGCGCACAAGTGCCTCGGTGGTCTCGAGCGAATCGACTTGAATGACGGGTAGCGGCGCGCGGGACGCCTCGGCACTGTCAGCCTGAAGACCCAGATCAACGTCGCCTGACATCGTGCAGGAATAGGTCGGCCCAAAATCCGTCATCGAAAAATCGAACGCCTTGGCATAAAAAGACTGGGTCGGTTCCTTGGCACCCACGGGCAATTCGACGAAGCAGATTCGATTCGGCATAGGGATTTCCTACTTGGGGTACAGGCTGCTTGAGCAGCGTCCGCCTCGATTCCTGGGTCAGTCTTCCGCCATTTCGAATTCAACGGCGACTTTGAGTTCGCCCAATGTGCGGGTGACTTCCGGTTGCAACGTGAAGCTACCCACCGCGGTCGGCGACAGCGAAACCAGCAAACTCACCTCACCGCCCTCCTTGTGAAGACGCTCGAACAGCGCAGACTTCGCGCGGAGAAAGCGCACGACGCCAAAGGCGATCGCGGAACCCAGATTGCGGGTAACGGAGTCGCCAGCCGACAGCCAGGGGTCTGCCGGCCACGCGGTCGCGTCCAAGCTCCCAAGCCAATAACTCTCCGCATGGACGGAAACCGGCGAGGCCGGCTTGCCGCGCACTTCCCGAGGCTCCCCCGCACAGAAGGAATGCTTTGCCTCGAGCCCCAATTCGCGTGACAAATCGGCGGGTCGCATCGATGGATGGCGAATACGCAGCGACAGCTCGAATGGCGGTGGCGTCGAGCCGGCAACTGCAGATGGTTTACTGATGGCAGCCAATCGAATTCCCTGCATGGATCGCCAAACGTCGCTTGCGAAGAGCTCCGCAAACATAGCAGTCTTCGATACCCCGTGCACGTCGCTTCTACCGGGGACCTCCGCTGTGACCCAGTTCCGCGGAGCAAGTTCCCGCGGAAACGCCTGTGGATAAGTGCCCCAGACGCCCAGCGTGTGAGATTTGAGCGACCGTCGGCGAATAACGCAGCATGAGCCCCAACGACGAAGCCCGCTTCATCGAGCTGCTCCACGAGCATCGCGCCATCCTCTTCAAGGTGGCGTTCGGCTATTGCCGAAACGCCGAGGATCGCGACGACCTCGTCCAGGAGATGGCGATCCAGCTCTGGCGCTCGTTCGGCCGCTACGACGGCCGCGTAAGGTTCTCGACGTGGGCCTACCGTGTCGCGATGAACGTGGCGATCTCGCACTTCCGCGGACAGGGGAGGCGCATTCGCGACGCGTTGCCCTTCGATAGCCTGGCTGACACGCTCACGGTCGACGATCCGCTCGCAGAGGAAGCGGGCGACAACATGCGTGTGCTCCGCCGGTTGATCGACGGGCTCGACGAACTGAGCCGTGCATTGGTCCTACTCTACCTCGAAGGGCACACCTCGGAAGAGATAGCCGAAATCGTCGGGATCTCTCCCGGTAACGTCACCACCCGCATGAACCGCTTGAAGAGTAAATTGCAACGCGGATTCGCGCACCTCGACCGTACCCAGGAGACCACACCATGAGCATGACCCTCGAAGATCTTCGTCAGGAATGGTCCGATCACAGTCGACGGCTCGATGAGCGCTTGCGACTGAGCGCGCATTTGCTGCGCGACGAGTGGACCGAGCGGCAGCGTGAACGCATCGGTAAGCGCGGTCCGTTCGGCGGGATCAGGCTGACCGTCTGGATCGGCACGATGGCGCTGCTGGGCCTTTTTCTCGGCACACACGCGGATCAGCCCGCCCTTTTCTTCACCGCATTCAGCCTCGACAGCTGGGTGATCGTCGCCGGCATCGCGCAGTGGCGCCAGCAGGAGGCGCTGCGAAATCTCGACTTTGGCTTGCCGCTCCTCGAACTGCAGGGCCGGCTCGAGTCGCTTCGCATCGCGCGCATCCGCTCGTTCAATCTCGCGTTCCTAACGGGCCAAATCGTGTGGTGGATCCCGTTCCTCGTGGTCGTCGCTGGCGCGTTCGGCAAAAACCTCTATTTGTCGCCGCAGTTCAGAATCTTCGCCACATGGAACATCGCAGGCGGCATCGCATTCATTCCCCTCGCGATCTGGCTAGCCCGCCGCTACGGTGACGGCCCTTGCCGCTGGCGGCTTGTGCGGCACATCGCCGATTCCATCGCCGGCCGCGACATCGCCGCCGCCCACGACTACCTGGAAAAGCTGCGGCGCTTCGGCAGCGAATGACTGCGGCCGGACGGCGTCGGAGGTGCTTTTCCCGTAGTCAAATCATTGCGCCGACAGCAACTGCGCAAAATGCAAGACAGATCAACGCTGCTAGTCGAACCACCCGAGGTCCTTGGAATCCGGCATCGCAAAGGGTTTGTCGAAGAAGTCCGTGACCGTTCGATTGAAGCGCGCGGGATCCTGCTCAGGAATCATATGCGTGGCGCCGGGAAAAATCGCCAGCTGCGATTTTGGAAGGGCGTGGAACATGCTGAGCGTATGCTCATCGCGAATCACATCTCGGTCCGCGGCCATGACCAGCGTCGGCACCCGTATGCTGGCGAGATCGGTCAGCGGTATGTGCGGCTGATTCCCCAACAGGTCGAATAATTGCAGCTGGAACTGCAGCGGCTTCGGATCTTTGGCGGTGGCCAGTTGCGCGGTAACCCGCTGACGGACGCGTGCGATACCCTCCACCGCCCAAGGATAGGCGGCATCCGGTTGGAGATTCGCGCCCATCACGGCCAGCATGGCGACTTTCTCCGGATGACGGATCGTCAATAAAATGCCGATGATGCCGCCATCACTCCAGCCCAGCACCTTGACCTGCGTGAGCTTGAGGTGATCGAGCAATGCATTGGTATCCTCCGCCATCTGCTCATAGGTCAGAGCGGCGGTGCCGAGTTCTGATCGGCCCTGTCCGCGGCTATCCATCGCAATCACCCGGTGATGTCGCGCGAACTCGCCAATTTGTCCTTTGAAACTCGCGATCGACTCACCGTTGCCGTGAATCAGCAACAGCGGTGCGCCCTGGCCGTAGGTTTCGTAATAGAACCGCGTGCCATTGAAGACGAATGTGTTGCCGGCCGCAGGGTTGCTACCGTAGACGATAGCGACGGGCTGCGTGGCAGCGCTTGCCACGCCGGCGCCCCCGGGGAGCATAAGCCCAGCCATGGCGATGCCGGTGAAGAGGAACCTCAAGTGCATTAGTGTCCTTTATGTCTGCTCGATCGCTCCCTGCAATAAATCACTTGTCGCCGAGCGCGTCAAACCAGGTCGTCTCGTTACCATTCCGCCCTGTCGGCATCGCCACATGACCACCCTGACGGGTGACAGACACAAAACTGTTAGACTCACGGTCCATCCAGCACCCATCCTGCGCGGCAACGACCTCTTGCCGGCTGCCGTAGCGAGTTCGATTTCATGACGTTTACCGATCTGTCGGTGCCACCGGAACTCATCGCTGCGCTCGCGAAGCAACAGATATCCGAGCCCAGCCCCATCCAGATCGCCGCCATTCCGGTGCTTGCCGCCGGCAAGGACGCGTATTTGCGAGCGGCGACGGGTACCGGCAAGACCTTGGCTTATCTGCTGCCCCTCTTCTCCCGTATTGATCCTGCGCAAGCGGCGACCCAGGTCGTGATCGTGGCGCCCACCCACGAATTGGCCATTCAGATCCATCGTCAATCCTGTGAACTTGCGCTGAACGCGTCCCGCGCCATCCGCTCGGTGTTGCTCATCGGCGGTACCGCGACCGACCGGCAGATCGACAAACTGAAGGCCAAGCCGCACATCGTGGTGGGCTCGCCCGGACGCATCGTCGAGCTGATCGAGCGCGGCAAGCTGAAAATGGCGCACATCCGCGCCGTCGTCATCGATGAGGCGGACCGACTGCTGAGCGACGAAAGTCTGCATTGGATCGAGAAAATCGTCAGCGCCGCGCCGCCGGTTAGACAGTTGATTTTCGCATCGGCGACGATCGAGCAGCAGACTCGTCAGGTCTTGGCAACACTCGCTCCGGATGTGGCGATGCTGCGCGCGGGTGCGGCGGCGGTCAACGAGAACATCGAACATCTGTACCTGGTTTGTGACAACCGCGACAAGCCGGATGTGTTGCGCAAGCTCCTGCACGCGCTCGAGGTACCCCGCTCGATCGTGTTCGTGCATCGCAACGACGTTGCCGAGGAAGTCGCCTCGAAGTTGACCCATCACAAACTAGCGGTTGCGGACTTGAATTCCGAGCTGTCCAAGATGGACCGGAAGCGGGCGATGGATGGCATACGCAACGGCGCCATTCGCATCATGATTGCCTCCGACCTCGCGGCCCGCGGACTCAATCTGCCTTCCGTAACCCACGTCTTCAATCTCGACGTACCGACCATGGCGAAGGCCTATCTGCACCGGGTGGGGCGCACGGCGCGCGCCGGCGCGAAGGGCACGGCGGTGTCACTGGTCACTGAAATCGAGGCGCGTCTCATCCGTCGCTACGAGCAGGACTTGGGGATCTCCCTGCAGTGCATACGAGTGCATAACGGCGAAATCACGTCGGCCGCGGCTTCGTGACCCATAGCCGAACCGCGGGACGAAGCCATTGCCGGCCTGCGTACTCGAGCGCGAAACCGTCGTCAATCAACAGCGGCACGCGCCCATCAACGTAGAGCTGCATGCAAGTGTCCACTGGTGCGCACCCGAATCATCCAGAAAATCAACAAGGCCAGAGGCACGAAGGTCGGCACAAAAAACTTGGCGGCACGTGATAGGGTCCGGGGAGGAGTCGCGACAAACCGTTGGTGAACCCCGAACCCGCCGCCAGCGAGAGTCCAAGGCACTGTCCGGGCAGAACGAAGCCCAGGTAGATGGCAAAGGTTGCCATCGCCGCCCACCCCCGCTGTTCCCCACCCCCCAGCTGTTATCCCCAGTCTACGCTTCGATCCCCTGCGACCGGAGGTATTCATCGTAGGTGCCGCGGAAATCGCTGATGCCGCCGCCGGGTTTCAGCTCGATGACGCGGGTGGCGAGACCCCCCACGAACTCACGATCGTGGGACACGAAGATCAGCGTCCCGGGGTATTGCTCGAGGCCGATCTGCAATGACTCGATGGTCTCCATGTCCATATGGTTGGTCGGTTCGTCCATGAGGAGCACGTTGGGCTTCGTCAGCATCAGCTTGCCGTAGATCATCCGTCCCTTTTCGCCGCCCGAGAGCACCTTCACCGACTTCTTGGTCTCCTCGCCCGAGAACAGCAATCGGCCGAGCGTGGCGCGTACGATCTGATCATCGTCAGCCTTGCCGGTGTACTGCGACATCCAGGTAAAAAGGTCGGTCTTCTCGTCGAACTCCGCCTGCGGGTCCTGCGGCATGTAGCCGGGCTGCGCATTCTCCACCCAGACGATCTTACCCGCCGTGGGGTGCAGTTCGCCGGCAAGGCAACGCATCAACGTGGTCTTGCCGGCGCCGTTCGGACCGATGATGGCGATGCGTTCGCCGGCCTCCACGTTGATGGTGATGTCCTTGAGCACCATCTCGTCCGCGCCCGGGTACTTGAAGCTGATCTTCTCCACCGACACGGCGCCGCGGTAGAGCTTCTTGCCCTGTTCGAAGCGGATGTAGGGATTCTGCCGCGAGGAGGGACGGATCTCCTCGATCTTGATCTTCTCGAGCTGTTTCTTGCGCGACGTCGCCTGGCGCGCTTTCGAGGCGTTAGCAGAGAAGCGGCGCACGAATTCCTGCAGATCGGAGATCCTATCCTTGGCCTTGGCGTTCGCCGCCTCCACCCGGGCGCGGGCCTGCACCGAGGCCAGCATGAAGTCATCGTAATTGCCCGGATAGATCTTCAATTGCTGAAAATCCAAGTCGGCGACGTGCGTGCACACCTGGTTCAAAAAATGCCGGTCGTGGCTGATGATGACCATGGTCGCGTCGTAGTTGTTGAGCGCGCTTTCCAGCCAGCGGATCGAGTTGATGTCGAGGTTGTTGGTGGGTTCGTCGAGCAACAGCACGTCGGGCCGGGAGAACAGCGCCTGGGCCAACAGCACCCGCAGCTTGAGGCCCGGAGGCACCTCGCGCATGGGGCCGTTGTGGCGCGATTCGGGGATGCCCGCATCGGTGAGAATGGCGCCGGCGCGCGCTTCGGCGTCGTAGCCGCCATACTCGGCGAACACCCCCTCGAGTTCTGCGGCGCGCATGTAGTCATCGTCCGTGGCGTTGGGATCCGCATAAATCCGGTCGCGCTCGGTCATCGCATTCCACAATTCGGTATGCCCGCGCATCACCACGTCGAGCACCCGGTCGTCTTCGTAGCCGAATTGGTTCTGATTGAGCTTGCCGAGCCTCATGCCCGCCTGCAGCATCACGTCGCCCGCGGAAGGCTCCAGATCGCCGCCCAACACCTTCATGAGCGTCGACTTGCCGCAGCCATTGGCGCCGATCAGCCCATAACGGTTGCCGTCCGCAAACTTGACGGTGACCTGTTCGAACAAGGGTTTGGCGCCAAATTGAATGGCGACGTTGGACGTAGCGAGCATGGTGACGAATTACCTTAAGCCTAAGGGGGCTGCCGGGGGGCCAGAGCGGATCGCCCGGGAGCCTGGTCGACGGGCTCCAAAGCCTGCCGCCGCGACGCTTTATACCATTGCGGCATCAGAAACTGAACAAACGGAATTATGTCGACTGTGGCATATGTCATAGGATGGGAAATCGTTTAACGTCAAAGGCCTCGCCGTGAGGCTGTTTGCGGACCCTCGAGCAGGACCCTTCGTGACCGTCATTCTCAACAACCGCTGGGACATCAATCTGGACGCGTTCTTTCGCGTCGCCTGGCAGCGCGAGCCGGTCCGAATCTCGGCTAGCGCGATGCAGCGCATCGAAACCAGCCGCCAAGGCTTCCTCGATATGATCGAGCGCGATCCCAGCGTCGTGGTCTATGGCGTGACCACCTCCATGGGGGAACAGGCGAGCCAGCGACTGACCCTGGAGCAGCGCCATCGCCACGCGCGCATCAAGCCGTTTCCCGCCGCGATTGCCTTCGGCGAGTATCTGCCCGACCGGGTGGTCCGCGGCATCGTCCTCGCCCGACTGACGAACTTCATCGAGGGTCACGCGGCCACGACGCCGCGTATCGCCAAGGCGGTGGCCGCCATGCTGGACGGCGCCCCCATGCCGCCGGTCGCGGCGGCCGGCCAGGGGGGTGCCGGCGAGATTCTGGCGCTTTACCCGCTGTTCGCCGAACTCTCCACCCAGTTCGAGCTCGAGGTGAAGGAGCGCGGCTCGCTCATCAACGGCTCGCCCTGCGCCGCCGCCCTGATCGCCGACGCCAGCATCGCCGCACAACGCCGGCTACGCCTCGCCTTCAAGACTTTTGCTTTGTCGATCAATGCCTTCCGGGCGCCGCTCGAGCACTACGATGCCGCCCTCGAGCAGCTCTGGGGCGATAAGGACGAGGCGGCCGCCTTGCAGGCGCTGCGCGCCTACCTGGTCGGCTCCAGCACGGGCCCCGGTCAACGCACCTACCAGGCGCCCGTCAGCTACCGCATCGTGCCCCGGGTGCTGGGCCATGCCCATCGCGCGGCCGCCGCGGCCGCCCATGCCGCGACGGTCTCTTTGTCCTCGATCAGCGATAACCCGGTCTACCTGCCACCCGATCTGAAGCATCCGTTCGGAAGATGCATCACGACCGGTGGCTATCACAACGCCATGGCGACACCGGCCTTGGATGATCTGTCCGGCATCTGGGCCGACATCTGTCTGCTCTGCGACCGGCACAGCTCCAAGCTCTTGAACGGCCGGGTATCGCAGATGCCTGATCTGCTGCTCATCGGCCGCCAGCCCGGCGAGAGCGACGGCCGCGGCAATATCGGCTACGTGCCGATGGCCACCGCCGGCTACATCGAAATGGCGAAGTCCGCGGCGCAGCGGACGTTCATTCCGGGCAGCGATTCGTCCTCCAATCAGGACGATGTCGCGACCCCGACCTTCCTCGCCTGGCAGAAGGAACAGCGCACCGGCCGATGCCTCGATGCCTGTCTCGCCATGCTGGCGGTGGTCGCCTCCCAAGCCCTCTACGTGACGGATCGGCCGGCGCCGCCGGCACTGCGGGAATTTTTGGGGATGGTACGCAGTCACGTCCCGCCGCTGGTGGAGGACCGTATTTTGGGTCCCGAGTTCGATCGCTTGACCGATGCCTTCACGGCCCAGGTGCTGTCAGCCGAGAGCGACATTCACGCCGATGTGACGCTCGACGCCGGCTAGGCGCGCAGCGGGAAGCTCGGCTTAGGAGCCCGGCGCAGCGACGGGCGCACGGCGGCGCCCGGCCTCGCGCCGCGGGCTACTCGCCCACCAAGGCGGTGAAGGCGTTGACGGGACCCAAGTAGCCGTACAACACCCCGAGCAGGGTTTGCTCCGATTCCAACTCCACCAACAGCACCGGTAATTGCTGCGACAAGCCGGCAAGTGTGCCCTTGGATAGGCCCTGGTCCGGCATGTCGGCGAACACGACCTCATTGCCCGATTGTTGAAATTTGGCATGCACTTGGGTTTGCAGTCCGCGCATCACGGCCTCGGCCCGAGGATCATCCACATTCTTGATCCCGATGGTGGCGCCGATGAGCACCAATTGATTGCCCTTGCGCACGATGAAGCCATCGCGGATGCTGGCGCCCGCCAGGCGGCTCGCGCTCTGGAAAAAGCACACCTCATCGAACACGGCCCCATGATTGGATCTGGGCGCGCAGCTCAAGCGCTTGATGAAAGGACTTTTTTTGGCGCTGTCCCAGGACGCGCCGAGTTGGATGCCGAACATCCCGCCGGGCAGGAAGGCCGCCGGCAAGGGCGGTTTGAAATCGCTGGCCTGGGTCATCAGCGTCAACAGCCACAGGGGCAGCAGGCTGAGCCAGGCAGCTCGTTTTGATGGCGTCATAAGAGCGTTAGCGGCCGGCTTTCGGGAAAATAAAGGAACCGATTGGCCGCCGCCGGGCTCTTGATAAACTCTATGCCGTTTTGAGTCAGACAAGGACCGAAAAATAAATGAATCAGAGACCCGACTTGACCTATCAGCCGGAGGCGCGCCCCGCGCCCGTCGAACTCAATGCGGACATGCGCGCTGCGCGCGAGACGGTGATCGCGAATTCCACCTGGGTGAAGCCGCTGCAAGCCGAGATCGCGCGGGTCATCGTCGGTCAGAAGTACCTGCTCGACCGGTTATTGATCGCCCTGTTGACCAATGGCCATGTGCTGCTCGAAGGCGTGCCCGGCCTCGCCAAGACCCTGGCGCTGAAGACCCTGGCGAGCTGCGTGGCGGTGCGCTTCAAGCGGCTGCAATTCACCCCGGACATGCTGCCGGCGGACATCGTCGGCACCATGATTTACAACCCGCAGGACGGGGTGTTTCGCACCAAGCACGGCCCCATCTTCAGCAACATGGTGCTGGCCGACGAGATCAACCGCGCTCCCGCCAAGGTACAGAGCGCCTTGCTCGAGGCTATGCAGGAGCGCCAGGTCACCATTGGCGATGAGACCTATGGCTTGCCCAATCCCTTTTTGGTGCTCGCCACCCAGAACCCGTTGGAACAGGAGGGTACTTATCCCCTGCCCGAGGCGCAGATCGACCGCTTCATGATGAAGGTCATCGTCAATTATCCGAGCCGCGCGGAGGAGCGCTCGATTCTCGATGCGATGGCCACGTCCGAGCCCCTGCCGGTGCCGCGGCCGGTGGTCTCGGCCGAACAGATCGTTGCCGCCCGCCACGTCGTCAATACCCTGTATGTCGATGAGAAGATTCGCGATTACATCGTCGATCTGGTCGTCGCCACCCGCCCGCCGGTGGCCGCCTCGTTCAAATTGAACGGCTATATCCAAACCGGCGCCTCGCCGCGCGCGACCATTGCGCTCACCCTGGCCGCCCGCGCCATGGCGTTCTTGAACGGCCGGCACTTCGTGATTCCGCAGGACGTCAAGTCGATCGCGCTCGATGTGCTCCGCCATCGGGTGACGGTGACTTATGAGGCGGAAGCGGAAAACATCACCTCCGAGAACGTCATCGAAAAAATACTGGATGCCCTGCCCGTTCCTTGAGAAGTCTCGCATGCCAGCCGATACCACCAAATCCAGCAAGGCCATCATGAGCGGCATGCGGCAGCTCGAAATCCGCACCCGTCGCATGGTCAATGACAGTCTCGCCGGCTCCTACCATTCGGTGTTCAAGGGGCGCGGCATGGACTTCGACGAGGTGCGCGAATACAGCCCGGGTGATGAGGTGCGGACCATCGATTGGAACGTCACGGCGCGCGCCGGCCGACCCTTCGTCAAGAAATTCACGGAAGAACGGGAACTGACCATCCTGCTGGTGGTGGATATCAGCGCCTCGGGCAATTTCGGCTCAGGCAAGCTGTCGAAGCGCGATCTGGCCGCGGAACTGGCGAGCTGCCTGGCCTTCTCGGCGATCAGGAACAGCGACAAGGTGGGCTTGCTGATGTTCTCGGACCGGGTCGAGCGGTATCTTCCACCGAAGAAGGGCCGGCGCCACGTGCTGCGGGTGGTGCGCGACATCCTCTACCATACCGCCGAGGGCACCGGCACCGACACCGTCAAAGCGCTCGACATCGTCAATCATCTGTTGCACCGGCGCGCGATCGTTTTTCTGATTTCCGATTTCGAATCGGCCGGCGACCCCGTAACGGCACGCGAGGCGCTGCGACGAGCCATGCGCCAGACGAATTTACGCCATGACTTGGTCGCGGTGCACATCGAGGATCCGCACGAGAGGGAGATCCCGAACGTGGGCATACTCGCGCTGGAGGATGCCGAAACCGGCGAAGTGATCGAGCTCGACACCGCGAGCGCCGCCGTGCGGCGGAAATTCAAGGAAGCCGCCGCCGCGCGCAGCCGGCAACTGGTGACCGACTTTCGTGCCGAGGGCGTCGACACGTTGCAACTGCAAACCGACGTGCCCTACATCCCGGCGTTGCAACGCTTCTTCAAGACCCGCGAACGACGGCGCGTATGAGTCCGGACATTCACGACATTCGCGGGCCGAAATTCATCCTGCCCTGGTGGCTGGTACCGGCCGGCGTGGCGGCGCTGGGGCTGCTCGTGCTCTCTGGTTGGGCGCTGTGGCGCTGGTGGCGGCGACGCCGCCGACCGCGCGTCTTATTGCCCTTCGAAGTCGCCCTGCAGCGCCTCGAAGCGATCCGCACGCTCATGCAACCGTCGAGCGCCCGTGAATTCTCGACGGCCGTGTCCGACATCGTGCGCAGCTACATCGAGCAACGTTTCGACGTCACCGCCACCCATCTGACCACCGAGGAATTCCTGCGCGATTTGCTCGCCTCCACCAACGCCTCGCTGGTCGAGCATCGCGCCCTCTTGTCGGAATTCTTGCATCAATGCGACTTGGTGAAGTTCGCCGGCATTTCGCTCAACTCTGAGAACATGGCATCCCTGCACCAGAGCGCGCGGGCCTTCGTCATCGAAACCTCCAAACCCGAACCGGCGCCCGAGCAGGCGGTCGCGTCGAGCGCGCCGGCCGGCGCGAAAACCGCCGCTACCGCGCCGGTCGTCGACTGATCGCCGATGATTCGCTTCATGCAACCCGAGTGGTTCTGGCTGCTGGCGCTGCTGCCCATCGTGATCCTCTGGCGCGGCCGTCGCGGTCCGGTGGCGGCGGTGCAGTACTCGGATGTCGGGCTGGCGCGCGCAGTCGCACAGAGCAGCCGCAGTCGCATCGGCCGCTGGCTGTGGCTGTTGCCGTTGCTCGCGGCGGCTCTCATGGTCGTCGGCCTGGCGCGTCCGCAACGGGGCCACAGCCATACCGAAGTGACCGCCAATGGCATCGACATCGTACTCGCACTGGATGTCTCGGGCTCGATGCAGGCGCTCGACTTCCTGGTTCAGAACCAACGCGTCAATCGCATCGAAGTGGTCAAATCGGTGGTCGCCAAGTTCATCGACGAGCGGCCCAACGACCGTATCGGTCTCTTGGCCTTTGCCGGCGCCGCTTATCTGGTGAGCCCCATCACCCTGGACCATGATTGGCTGCAGCAGAACCTCGAGCGGGTGAGCATCGGCGGTACGGACGATGGCACCGCGATCGGCTCGGCGATCGCCGCCAGCGTCAACCGCCTGCGCATGACGAAGGCCAAGTCCAAGGTGGTGGTCTTGCTCACCGACGGCATGAACAACACCGGCAAGATCTCACCGCTCGCCGCCGCCGAAGCGGCCAAGGCCTTGGGTGTCAAGATCTACACCATTGCCGTCGGCGTGCGTGGCAAGGCGCCGATCCCGGTGCGTGATGAATTCGGCAACACCCGCATCATCATGGCCAAAGTGGACGTCGACGAACAGACCTTGCAGACCATCGCCGATGAAACCGGCGGGAAGTTCTACCGTGCCACGGATACCGATTCGCTGAAGAAGATCTACGAGCAGATCAACCGCCTCGAGACCACCGCGCAAACCGTGCAGAAATTCGAGCATTTCGACGAGCTGTATCGTTGGGCGCTGTACCCCGCGCTGGCGCTCTTGGGCGGCAGCATTCTGCTGCAGCAAACGCGCTTTCGGAGGTTGCCGTGAGATTCAGTGATCCCTGGTGGCTGGCGGGCGGAGCCGGGGCCTGCGTGCTGCTCATCCTGCTGTGGCGCCTCGGCGATGTGCGCCAGCGCGCTGCGCTCGCGCGCTTCGTCGCCGCGCATCTGCGCGAGGCACTGACCCAGTCCATCTCCGTGGCACGGCGGCGGCTGCGGCGCGGTCTGCTGCTGCTCGCTGTCGTCCTGCTCTTCATTGCACTGTCAGGACCGCAACTGGGCTTTCGCTGGGAAGAAATCAGCCGGCGCGGCAATGACATCGTCTTTGCCATCGACACCTCGCGCAGCATGTTGACCCCCGACATGAAGCCGAACCGGCTGACCCGCGCCAAGCTCGCCATCGACGACTTCGCCGATCAGTTGGATGGCGATGCAGTCGGTATCGTCGCCTTCGCCGGCACCGCCTTCATGGTCTGTCCGATCACCCTCGACTATGGCGCCTTCCACGAGTCCTTGAACGCCATCGACACGAACACCATTCCCCGCGGCGGCACCAACATCGCGAGCGCCATTCACGAAGCCGAGGCGGCGCTGCACCGCCGTCCCGGCAGCGACAAGATCCTCATCTTGGTCACGGACGGCGAGGACTTGGATGGCGGCGCCCTCGCGGCCGCCCAGGCGGCCAAGCAAGAGGATGGAATGCGCATCTTCACCGTCGGTGTGGGCACGCCGAACGGCGATCTCATCCCGCTGCCGCCGGAGTTGGGCGGTGGCTTCGTCAAGGATGAGAACGGCGCCTTCGTGAAATCGCATCTGGACGCCGCCGCGCTCCAGGCCATCGCCGCGGCCACCGGCGGATTTTACGTTCCCCTGGGCACCCAGGGCGAAGGCCTGCAGAGCATCTATCAAAAAGTCCTGGGACCGCTCGCCAAACACGACCTCGCCTCGCGCCAGCAGAAGGTCTACACCGAACGGTATCAATGGCCGCTCGCCGCCGCGTTCGGGTCGCTGCTGCTGTCTTTGATGGTCGGCAACCGGCGCCGGGGTCGGGCGCGCGGACCCGCGGCCGAACCGGCGCGGTCGACCGACCGCGAGACCGCGCGCAGCGCGCCATCCGCCGGCAGCGCATCCACCGCCGCCCCAGGCGTGAGCGCCGTCCTCCTGGCGATGGTCCTCGCGCTGCCGGCCGCGCGCGGCCACGCCGACACCCTGAGCGCCGCCCGCGACTATGAGAAGGGCGATTACGCCGCTGCCGCCAAAGCCTATGCCGACGCGGCCAAGAGCGATCCGAACAAGCCGGTGCTCGAGTACAACCTCGGCGCCGCGGCATACCGCGCGGGCCAATACGCGCAAGCCGCCAAAGCCTTTCAGGAAGCCATCGCCAAAGCCCCGTCGAGTGGGCCGAATAAACTCGCCGACCAACAGGACGCTTATTACAACTTGGGTAATGCCCTCTATCGTTCGGGTGAGAAGACCGCCCAGGCCGCACCGACGGACACCCTGAAACAGTGGAACGATGCCGTCAAAGCCTACGACACCGCGTTGCAACTGCGCCCGGATGACGCGGACAGCAAGTACAACCGGGACTTGGTCAAGCGCAAGATCGACGAACTCAATAAGAACCAGGATCACAAGCAGAACAAGGGTCAGGGGCAGGGCCAAGGCCAGGGCCAGAACCAAGGACAACCCCCCCAAGGACAGCCGCCCCCCAATCAGGGTAATGGCCAACCGCCGGGACAGCCGCCGCCGAGCGCCAACAATGATCAGAAGCCGGGCCAACCACCGCCGGGTCAGCAGCAGGGCCAGCAGCCTCCTGCGGGGCAGCAACAACCTTCCCAGCAACAATCCCCGCCGCCGCAGCCACCGCCGGGGGAGCCGCCGCCCAATGCCAAGGGCGCGAACGGCCAGCAACCGCCGCATGACGCCAATCAACCGCCTCAAGGCCAGGGCAATGGCGCACCGGCCGATCAACACGCGGGTGATGACCCGCAGAACGCGGACAATCAACGAGTGCCCGGACAGATGAGCCGCGAAGAGGCACGCGAGCTGCTCGATTCAGTGAAGGGCGATGAAAAGCACGCGCCGCTCACCCCCTACGCCCAGAACGGCGAGGACCAACAGCGGCAACCACCCACCAAGAACTGGTGACATGGGGGTGGGTGTGGACATGCGCGCGGTGCTGACATGAGGTTGGCATTCCTCCGCCGGAGCGCTCTGCTCACCGCCCACGCCATCGCCGCCCTGCCCGCATGGGCCGCGACGCCGATGGTGACGGCCAGCATCGAGCCGACCCAGATCATCATGGGTGAGTCGGCGGAACTCACCATCACCCGCTCCGGCGGCAGCAACGAGACGGTGCCCCTGCCGAAGGTAGAGGGGCTGGCGTTTCGAGTCATCGGCACGTCGCAACGGACCCAGATCATCAACGGTGCGACCTTCAGCACCACCGCCCTGGTGGTGCGCGTCACGCCCGCGGCGGCCGGCGTCTACACCATCCCGGCGCTCACCCCCGATGCGCAGCCCCTGGTGTTGCGGGTGAGGCCCGAAGGATCCCTACCGCTGCCCGGGCAACTAGGGGCCGCCGGCGGCAAGGCGCCCGAGGGCTCGAAAGCCGCCGATGGCGCCGCCTTTCTCCGCTTGGTGCTGCCCAAGAGCGAACTCTACGTCGGCGAGAGCGTGCCGGTGAGCATCGAACTCGGCCTGAAGAACGGCTCCGTGAAATCCTTGAATGGCCTGCCGAAGTTGAACGGCGCCGACTTCACCCTGAACAATCTGTCGCGCCAGCCCGAGCGCGCGGAAAAGGTCATCGCCGGCGAAGGCTACACGGTGCTGACCTGGCACAGTATGTTGGGCGGCGTGAAGCCCGGGAGCTTCACACTGTCGGTGGAATCGCCCATCACCATCCGGGTACAAACCCGGCCACAAGGAGAATCGCGGCTCGAGAACATGCTGGGCGATCCCTTCCTGCAGAAGTTCTTCGCCGCGACCGTCACCAAGGACGTCACCCTCAAGAGTACGCCCGCGGATCTGCGGGTGATCGAGCTGCCAACCGCGGGTCGACCAGCCGACTTCAGCGGCGCCGTGGGCTCGTTCAAGATCGCCGATGAACTGTCACCGACCCGGGCCGCGGCCGGCGATCCGATCACGGTCCGCCTGCAGATCAGCGGTAATGGCAACTTCGATCGCGTCGACAGCCCCATGCTGAATCACCTCGACGGCTGGAAGACCTATCCACCGAAATCCTCGTTCAAGGCCGGCGATGAGCTCGGCTTCAAGGGTGAGAAGACCTTCGAACAGCCCATCATCGCCGCCCAGACCGGCGCGCAAACACTCCCGGAGCTCGCCTTCAGCTACTTCGATCCGAGCACCCGCAGCTACCAAACCGTCCACAGCGGTCCGCTCAGCGTGACCATTTCAGCATCGCAGGCCGACCGCTCGCTGAGTGCCCCGAGCGACGGCACGAACGTCAGCGCGAACGCGAGCGCCAACGCGCCCGACCGCAGCGCCGGTACCCGGCCGGCCACGAGCGCGCCCTCTCAGGTGGCAGCGCCGGCCGACTCGAGCGCAGGTGCGGGACTGCGGCCCGATCATGCGGGAGCGAGCACCGTCTACAGCTCCCTGACCCCGCTCTACCTCCGACCCAGTTTTCTGAGTCTCCCCTCGTTGCTCACCTTGAGTTTTGCCGGTAGCTGGCTGGCCCTCCGTCGCCGCTCGCAGGCGAGGGTTGGCCCCCGCCGGCATCCGCGGCGCGCCTCCAAGGCCACGCGCCGCCGGTTGCTCGAACTCGACGCGGCCGCGCGTGCCGGCAATGCGGCGCTATTCTTCAGCCTGGCGCGAGACGCTCTGGAAGTGCCGGTGGGCAGCGACCTGGCCCACGAAAGCACCGAGGTGCGCGAATTGGTGGCCTTGGCCGACGAAGCGAATTATTCAGGACACGCTGTCGCGGCGATTGATTTCGAACGCTGGCAAACCCTGGTGCGCGAGCGACTGTTGGCAGGGCCGGGATGACGCGCCGATTCATGTATCGGCTAGCCGTGGTGGGCAGCGCCACCGAGGGTAGGGCCGTCACGGACATGCTTGTCGTGAGCTTCGCCGTCGGCGCCCTGCTGCTCGCGTGTGGCGCGGCCCACCTCGCGCACGCGGAACCTTCGACGGCGACGCTGCCTGCGCCTGCGACGGCGCCCGCGTCTGAGCCCGCGCCTGACCCGGCCGTGGGCGCCGCGACCACGCTATCGGCAAACGCCCTCTACAACCTCGGCAATGCCTATGCGCGAGCTGGTCAGCCAGCGTTGGCGATTCTGAACTACGAGCGCGCGAGCCTGCTGGCGCCCGACGATCCCGATATCGAAGCCAATCTGGATTTCGTGCGGACTACCGCGAAGCAGCCGTCGCCGCCTCGCACCCGGCTGATACGGATGCTGACGTCGCTGCCGCCAACGCTCACAGCTTGGCTCGGGGTCTTAGGAGTCGCCGGCGTCGGCATCGCGCTCACCACGGGATTGATCTCCACGAGGTATCGACGACTTCGCCGCACCGGCCTCACGGTCGGGACGATGTTGATCGTGTGGAACCTCGCGAGCGCCATGGCGCTATGGCCGGCGGTGCATGCCGCCGTGGTGGTAACCGATGCGACGCCGATCCGAGTCTCGCCGGTACCCATGGGCGACCCGCTGTTCACGCTACCACTGGCCGAAACCGTTGCGGTCACGGCGGCCCATGAAGACTTCGTGTTGATCCGTACACGCACCGGCAAAACCGGCTGGGCCGCGCGGAGCAATGTCGTGCCGGTGGTGCCGGAACGCTTTACTCCCTGAAGAGGGTGTTTCCCGGCTGATTGCATGTTCCAGCTCCCCGCAGTTCTTCCCCGGGGTGAACGGTGTATCCTCCACGCATGACGCTCAATCGAAGTGACGTAGCGCTGGTCGGGTGTGTGCTGTCGGTGTTCCTCGGACTATTGTTCATTCAGCGAGGTTACGATCCGTACAAAGCGGCGCAAAATATCGGCTTCGTTTGGCTGATGATTTGGACTTGGCTGGGCAAACGCTTTGGATTATTCGGCATGCGGCAGAGGCAGATCTACGAGAGCTTTAAAAAGGAGCAAGCTTTGCCGCTGCCCTTTGATAAAACAATTTTCCGGGGTTCAGTTGTTTTGACATTGGTCTCGCTAGTCGGTTGGTTTCGCTAACGCAATATCCCGCTTCGGTTAGGTTGACAGTACGCCCGGTCGGCCACGGAGTGCAGAGCCACCCGCCGTTAGGCGGCCGGCTCGCCGCATCTGACGTACTTCTTTTTCCGCTATCAACCGCCGTCGGCGAAAGACGTGGCCGGTGGCGTGGCCGAAATGACTGCTAGCGCCGGCTCGGATCTTATTCAGGCAGTGGGTCGGGCGATCTGATCGTCACTTTCTCGACTGCCGGGACGGCCGACGATCCCGACCAGACCAAGCCGTCGCCGATTACACCCGTGGCCAGCTCGGAGATCGACCCGCTGTTCGAAGGTACGGTCGAAGCGACCGAAGAAGCGATCGTGAATGCGATGGTTGCTGCAACCACCATGACCGGAGCCGATGGTTTACGCCTTTTCGGACTGCCTCATGACGAGCTGCGCGCAATTTTACAGCGCTACGGCCGCGTTGCCGGCAAACAGAAGAATCGATGATGCAGTTTTCCGTGCTCAGGGCGGGGCGGCGCTACCGCACCTCGCCCGGTCATTGCGGCGGCAAACGCCGGGTCTGGCCATAAGGACGCGGACGCGCCATGGGCCTTTGAACGAAACTCCTTTCCGAGACAATACCGTCCGACGCCTATGAGTCGTATTAGCGTCAGCTGTTGTCGGTGCCGATGGTTTGAGGTGCAAACTCTTGCAACTCATTCGAGTACGGTTTTGAGATCGGTGACGCGTAGGACCCAATCTTGCTGGTTGAGAGCCCGAGACCTACCAACGCTTCGGCCTGTTTGACGGCGGCGACGACTCCATCGATCACGGGCACTCGATACTTTTTGCTTAGCGCGGTAGCAAGGTCCGCCATTCCAGCACAGCCGAGCACGATCGCCTCGGCGCGATCTTCATCGATGGCACACTGGATTTGACCCTCGATCTTACCCATCGCGCCGCTGTTAGGATCGTCCAGCGATAGCACGGGGATGTCGGCAGCTCTGACGGTCGCCCGCTTACCCATACCGTAACGGCGGACCAGGTGTTCGATTGGCACGCGAGACCTCTCCATCGTCGTCACGATGGTAAAGCGCTGCGCAATGAACGAAGTGATGCTCAGCGCAGCCTCGCAGATGCCGATGACCGGAATATTGGCCATAGCTCGTGCCGCGTCGAGACCGGTATCATCAAAGCAAGCGATGACCGCCGCCTGAGCACCTCGCCGCGCGCCCCTGGCGATTTCCAGCAGCAAGCCCGGGATCGCCAGCGCTTCATCGTAATAGCCTTCGATCGATGCAGGACCCATTGTCGAGGTCAGCGCCACTATCTCCGTACCGAGCGCCGCCACTGACATGGCCGCTTTTTCAATGGTCGCGGTCATGGACGCCGTTGTATTGGGGTTGACGATAATGATTTGCATCTTTGCCTCTCTGCGGCGTTAGGAGCCAAGCTCTCCAAGTTCTTCGTGCAATTCGTCGATGCGGGCAAAGCGCCGAGCGGCTGCTTCGCCGGCACCTGCGAGGATCCTGTCTAAGATGAGCTGCGCCACCGCAAGCACGGATACGTGGTTGTCGATAGGCGTCGACGTGCGCGTGTCGCATCGGAAGACCCAATCCGCGATGTAATCTTCGGTAAGGCTGAAATCGCCGATGACCGCCAAGGACGCTCCGGACCCGCGCATCGTCTCGAGGAGACCCGATAGCGCTTGCGGCCGCCGTCGCAGAGCGACGGCAATTACCATATCACCACCGCCCACATCGGTAATAAGCTCTCCCATGGTGCTGCCGCCGCGAGGCAGCAGATGCACGTTTTCCCGTATATGCCCCAATCGCCAATGTAGGTAGGCAGCAATGAAATAGGCGTGGCGGAAACCGATCATCCACACACGTTTCGCCTTGTTGGTCGCCTCAGCGACCTTCTCCAGGTCGCTATCCGCCAAGCCCTCAAACGTGCGCCGAAGCTGCGTAATCACCGCATCGAGGTGGAAAGACGTACCGTGGTCCCGTTTCCCAACGAGGTCATGTTGCAACAAAAAATGCGGCGAGCCGGTATCGATGCCTTCGCGCGACATTCGGCGCATTTCTTCATAATTCTTCAAGCCGATCCGGTGGACGAAGCGGCTCACGGCTGCATTAGAGGTCTTTGCCATCTCTGCGAGTTCGTTCGCAGAGTAACTCGCGATCTGGCCAGGGAAGTTGAGAATAACGTCGGCGACGCGTTGTTCGCTCGGCCGCAAGTCGGCATAGCGCTCGCGGATACGGCCTAGCAGGGACAGCACTGGCTTACGTGTTCTCATGCGTCCAACTCCCTTTTGTCTTTTCCGCCCAATCGGAATTGGCAAGCGGTTTTATTTTCAGGCGGGTAAAGCAGAGAAAATATATTGCCACAACTCTATTATTGTGAAATATTAATTTCATCAAATTTCGAGAAGGGATTTTAGGCTCGCCGCCGTTACGGGCAAGAAAAAGGATTTTGGCTTTACGAGAGCCTGCCATCAGAAAGTCCTTGATTTTGTGGTCTCTGGCCGGCGGGCCTTCTTGCGTCGACGTCAAATTATATAAAGCTGAGGGATGTTTCATGAAGAGCCGCGTATACGCGATGATGATCAATACAATGGCGTTATCACTCATTTTTTATCCGCGCTTCGCGGCGTCGGCGGAGGCGGCGCTAGCCGAGCCGTCAGATACGGCGCTCGGCGAGGTTGTCGTCACCGCCGAAAGACGTCGCGAGGACGTCAAAGATGTCCCGGCCAGCATCTCGGTTCTAAGCGGAAACGCGCTGCAGGAAAACCATATTACAGACTTTGAGGATATAACCCGCGCGGTGCCTGGGGTTTCGTTCGGCGCTGGCGGAGGTCCGGGCACGGACGTTATCGAAGTGCGAGGCGTCAGCTCGACCTCCGGTGCAGCGACCGTCGGGATCTATCTGGATGAAGTGCCGATTACCGTGCGAACCCAGGGTTTGATCTCCCCCAGTGGTTCAGTCGAGCCCAAACTATTCGATATGGATCGCGTCGAGATACTCCGTGGCCCGCAGGGCACCCTCTACGGCGCCAGCTCGGAGGGCGGTGCGATTCGGTTCATCAGCAATCAGCCGGACCCCAAGGCCGCCAGCATCAGCGTCAGTGCGGAAGGATCTGGCACCGACCACGGCGGCGGGAACTATGAGGATCAGCTGGTGGTGAACCAGCCCTTCGGCGATGGGCGCGCGGCGCTTCGGGTCGGGGTCGATGTCGGCGAACTCTCCGGTTGGATCGACAACCTGGGCTGCTGCGGAACGAACATCCCTGGAGTCCCGGTGACCGATCCTGCGGTGGGGCAACTCATTCGCAAGGGCGTAAACGACGAAAAATGGGCGGTGGCACGGCTGTCGGTCAAGTGGAACGTAGACGATACCCTCGCTATCACGCCGTCGATCTTCTTTGAGCACGATCGCAGCGGCGACACGTCTGTCTACTATCCGCAAATCGGCCTCTATGAGCAGGAGAAAGAAGTACCCGAGCCCATTGACAACAGGCTGATCATTGGCGGCGTCACCATCACCAAGGACTTGCCGTTCGCCCAGCTCTCATCGATATCGAGCTACTTCGGGCAGAGCTTCGACCGAGGCAATGACGGCACCTACTACAATAGCGTTTATGTTGCCGATTCCGTGATCCCCCCCACTCCCTCAAACCCGGGCGGCTATAACAACCCAAACACTTATTTGATCGGACAGCTACCTTCCCCTCAGCCCACACAATCGCACACCGAGCAGGTGAGCGAGGAGTTGCGTCTGACGTCGACTCCTTCAGCAAACGATCAGCTGTCGTGGGTGGGTGGGCTATTCCTCTCGCGACAAACCAATGCTTACCTCAGCAATACGTATATACAGAATTTCACCCAGGTATTCGAAAATATCTACGGCGTTAACCCTACGGATTCCACCGTCGCGGGATTCACTGGACAAGCATTTCCCGATAACTATTTCGGTATTTTCTTCAATCGCAGCCAGCAGAAGCAAGCCGCGGTGTATGGCGATCTGACCTATTCACCGATCCCCTCGCTGAAGCTCACGGGCGGCCTACGCGAAAGCTATGCCACGAGTTTTCTGACGCAAACCTTACCCCCCGTATATTTCAACCAGGGCGCCCCTCTTTTCGAAAAAGCAACCAACAGTTTCAACTCCCTGGTACCGAAGGTCACTGTCGAATATGCAGCGAGCGCTGCCACGAGCGTCTATGTCAGCGCTGGAAAGGGAAATCGCCTGGGCGGCGAAAACTACTATGTGTCGCCAACGGTCTGCGCCGAAGATCTTCACAATATCGGCCTCACCAGCGCTCCGACCAGCTATGGAACGGACAGTTTGTGGAGCTACGAGGGCGGTCTCAAAGGCAGGTTCTTCGATGACACCCTATCCATCAATGCCGACGGCTACTACGTCAAGTGGAGCAACATTCAGCAGACCATCACGCTGCCGATCTGCGGCGAAGCCGCGATCGCCAATATCGGCAATGCGGTTTCCTATGGGCCGGAGCTGGAGATCAATTACAAGCCTCTCGCCGGCCTGACCCTGGGAGTATCCGCCTCCCATACGCACGCAGTCATCACCAGCATCAACCCGAACGATGTCACTCTTGGCGTTTCGGTCGGTCAGGCCGTGTTGAACGTGCCGGAGTGGATGGCCGCGTTCCGCGTCGACTACACCCACCCGCTCGCGGATGACATCAACGGCTTCGTTCGGGCTGACTATGATTTTACCGGTCCATCGAACGGTGCATTTGCGGCGTCCGCCCCCGACTATGTTCAGCCGGAATACTCAGTGATGAACGCGAGCTTTGGCGTGAACTACAAGCAATATGAGATCTCCGTGTTTGCCAAGAATGTCCTGAACAGCAGCAAGATCATCCAAATCCCGTCGCTGTTGTTCACGCCCGAGGCCTACACGTTGCGTCCCTTGACCGCTGGGTTGTTAGTGAAGGCCAAATTCTAGCGGAGAGCCGCATGACCACGTCGATCATCCGCTCGCGTTCTATGTTCACCCGCGCGGTCGACCGCTCGACGTGCGAGGAGATCCCCGACGGCGCTGTCCTGCAGGAGGACGGCGTCATCCTGGAAACGGGCACCTACGAGGATTTCTCCCGCCGCTTCCCGACCACGCCGGTGCACGGTTCGGGAAACGAGGTGATGCTGCCTGGTTTCGTTAATGCGCACCATCATGTCGGGTTGACGCCACTCCAACTCGGCTCGGCCGACATGCCGCTGGAACTCTGGCTGGCCGCTCGAATCGTCACGCGCAACGTCGACCTGTATCTCGACACGATCTATTCGGCGTTCGAGATGGTGAGCTCCGGCATAACGACCGTCCAACACATCCAGAGCTGGCTCCCCGGTAATCTGACCGAGGTGGAGGCAAAAACGGACGAGGTGCTGCGCGCCTACCAGGATGTGGGGATGCGGGTATCCTTCTGCTACTCCTTGCGAGACCAGAACCGCGTCGTGTATCAGGCCGACAAGGATTTCATCGCTGGACTGCCTGGAGAGCTCCAAGGTCCAGCCTCAGCCTGGTTTGCGCGCACCCAGATGGTCGTCGAGGAACAGCTGCAACTGTTCAAGAATCTGTGGTCCAAACACGCTGCGAGCGAACGAACCAAAATTCAACTGGCGCCAGCTAATCTCCACTGGTGCTCCGACTCGGCTTTGATGGCCGTAGCGGATATCTCGCGCGAATTCGGCGCGCCGCTGCACATGCATCTCCTCGAAACGCAGTTTCAGAAGGAATATGCGCGGCGACGCGCCGGGGGCGGCACCGCGGCGGACTATCTCAATCGATTTGGACTCCTCGGACCCCAGATGACGCTAGGTCATGGCGTCTGGCTTACCGAGCAGGATATCGACCTCATCGCCGAAACCGGGACCTGTATTTGCCACAATTGTTCCTCCAACTTCCGCCTGCGTAGCGGAATTGCGCCGCTCAACGCATTCGAGGCTCGAGGAATCAACACGGCAATCGGTCTCGACGAGGCCGGCATCAATGACGACCGCGACATGCTGCAGGAAATGCGGCTCGTGCTGCGGGCCCATCGGGTGCCTGGGATCGACGATTCGGACGTGCCAGGGATGGGGCAAGTTCTGCGCATGGCGACGATCGGCGGCGCTAAAACGACCCCCTTTGGCGAGCGCATCGGCATTTTAGAACCTGGGCGAGCCGCCGACCTCTCCCTGATAGATTGGCGTCAGGTGTCTTACCCGTATCTTGACCCAGAGACACCCGTGCTCGATGCGGTGATTCAACGAGCGAAGACCGAGGCGGTCAGCCTCGTGATGTGCAATGGCGAGGTGATTTTTCAAAACGGGGTTTTCACGCGGATCGATCGCGATGCGGCGTTACGCGAGTTGCACAATCAACTCGCGAACGCGCTGTCGGACGATGAGGTGGCGCGCCGACAGTTGTCCAAGTCCTTGCTGCCCTATGTCCGCAAGTTCTACGAAAACTATATCTTGCCTCATCCTACATCACCCTTCTACCAACAGAGTGCGCGATGACGCCGTGCGGAGCAACGGATAATGACTGATCAACCGATTCATGCCGAAAATCTTGGTGAAGCACTTACGTACGACCTTGCCTATGACGTCGTGCCGGACAGCGCGAGGCGTAGCCCACTTTCAATGGGGTTGCTGTGGCTGGCGACGCAGACGACTTTCGCCGGAATGTTTGTGGGCTTCTCGGCGCAGCAATCCGGACAATCCTTGGACGAGCTTTTGATGGGTTGCGGCCTTGGTACGCTGTGTATCTGCGTGTATGGCATCCTCGCCGGCTATCTGGGCGCTCTCACCGGCCAGATGCAGCCGTTCCTGACACGCGCGGTATTCGGCAAATTGGGCTCCGTGCTGGTCTCGATTTTTCTCATTATCATGGGCAGCGGCTGGTACTCTTTTCAAGCCGTCTATACCGCGCAATTATTTCAGGGCATGTTCCCTTTCTTAGCGTCAACAGTGGTCGTGGGAATTCTGTTAACCGTCTTGATGGGAACTAATAATATCATTGGATTCAGGGGCATTGGCATGTTCGGTCGATTTGTCGCGCCCTTCGTGTTTTTCATCGCGATCTATTCGCTCTACGAAGCCTTCGCGACCACACCGGCGAATGTCATCTGGGCATCGCCGACGATTCCCAACACGACTTCGGTCATCGCGACCGCGACCCTGATCATTGGCGTTGGTGTTTACGGAAATGAGCCCGATGTCTGGCGGTTCTCCAATCGCGGATTCAAGTCCGTCGCCATCCCGATGTTTGTTGCCTATCTACTAGGATTATTCTTGTTCCCCATCGCGGGCTGGGTAATGGCTTTGAACTCAACAGGTTCCACGCCGGCGCAACAGGCGCAGGTGATCGTTCACTATCTATTCGGATCTGTGCCTTTCGCCGCCGTCATCATCCTCATTTCACAATTCGCCCTCAACGACATGAATCTGTACGAATCCATCAATTCGATGACCAACATCTTCAACATGAAGCGCTACTATTCCATTGCGACCCTGTTGATCGGTGGAAGCGTCCTGTCCGCGTGGATCGCGACGGCCGCCAGCCAGACCGCCTTTTTCATCGTTGCCGGCATAGGGGCTTGCACGGTCCCAACCGCAACCACCCTAATGGTCGTCGATGTTCTGCTGCTGCCGAAACTCTTCGGTGTGAAGCGAGATCTTTCGGGTGTACTGAGTTGGCGCACGCTTGAAGCCACGAATTGGCTCGGCATTCTCTCACTGCTGTTCGGCGTGGTGGTGTCGATCATTCTGTCGATCCCGGGAAACGTCATTCCCAATATGGGTCTGAGCATCGGCGTGGCACCCGTGGAAGGCTGGCTGGCCGCCGTGATTCTGTATCTCGCGCTTGTCGCGGCCGTGCGTGGCAATGGGAATCTACACTGGACCATCGGCCTACGTCCTTTGAAGGCGACGAAGGCGGCGTGAGCGGCATGCTGATGGCTTCTCGCCCTGGCAGGACCACCCTCCATTCTCGAAGGTGCGCACGAGCCGATGAGGCGCCCCGCGCGGATCGCCGATTTGACATATCGTTTTTGGAGTTTTGACCGCTCACCCAGTCTCGCAATCCCGGTGCGCATTAAGTAGAAAACACGCCTGAGCGAAATTGAAACCGCAACAGCGAACACCTAGTCTCGCTCGCCTGTGATCTAGGTCCATCGTCTTGGGGTACACCATGTCATTTGTTGTCGAGTCTTGCGCGTCGCGTATCGTGCGTCGCTTCGTCACACTGTCGCTGGCGGCCGGCATGTCGGCCGCCACATTGCAGGCCTGCTCCGACGGAACGGCGAGCGCGCCGGTTGTCGCATCCACCGACAGTGCCGCGGCGACCACGGCTGCGGCCGCGCCGTCGACGGCGAGCACGGCGAGCACGGCAAGCAATCCAGGCCCGACCGCCAAGTCGATCAAGATCCCGACGCCGTCGACGGGTCTGCCGGATGCGGCTTTTTCGAGCTTCGAGTCCGCGCACGTTCACCCGCTCGACATCACGCCCGATGGCACGAAGCTTCTCGCCGTGAACACGCCGAACAACGACGTCGAGGTGTTCACGATCAGCGGCAACAACTTGACGCT
>Ga0116230_10000488_pt1 | contig 34892 bp, 27 predicted proteins | sample S1TSphfallax_3_FD_88678 | JGI IMG/M metagenome (GOLD analysis project Ga0116230, IMG submission 88678) | Host-associated microbial communities from peat moss isolated from Minnesota, USA - S1T2_Fd - Sphagnum fallax MG | ecosystem: Host-associated > Plants > Peat moss > Unclassified | place... | reverse complement strand
TTCGGCGCGTCGTCCATGTCTTTCAGTTCCGCCGCCTCCTGCTTGGTCTTCGGCCGGGCGATCTTCGCCTTCGCCGGGTCGAAGACGCGCGGATCGCTGGGAACCACGGCAAACGCCTCCGTACGCGGCGTCGCGGTGAAGATGCCGCTCAACTCGCCGGCCAGCGCGTCCTCCAGATTCAACGCGCCAATGCCCAGCAGCTCGTCGATGGTGCGCGTAATGCTGCCCATGCTGCTGTGCTCATGGCTCACCGAGCCGGCCTTCACCCATGGGCTGGCGACCAGCAAAATGCTGCGGTGCGCGTCCACATGGTCCACGCCGCCCTGCGCGTCGTCTTCGGTGGCAAACAGCGCTGAGTCCTTCCAGACGCTCGTCGTCGAGAGATAGGCCACAATCTTGCCTAGCGCCAGATCGTTGTCCGCCACATAACTGGCGCGGTAGGGGTAGCCGTCCGCCGGACGCGGATCGGCCGTATGGTCGTTGCACAGCCGGATCACGATCAGCCCCGGAATCTTGCCCTGCGCCAGCCGCCGGCTGAAGTCCCGCTGAAACTCCTCAAACCGGAACTGGTCCGGAATTCCCAGGTTGAAGGTGGGGAAATGCCGGTCGCTGTGCTCGAAGACCGGCCTGGGAACAGGCGAATTCAGAAACAGCCGCTGCCCCTCCGGAGCCGCGCCGTCCATCTCGTCGTTGCCTTCAATCTCCAGCCCCTCGCCGTAGTTGAGAATCCCCAGCCCGGAGTTGGCCACATGCTCCCAAAGAGAGCCGAACTGCGGCTCATCTTCCGGCATCGGCCCATCGGAGCCGCCAAAGCCGGCCCGCCGCCCCGGCTGCGGCGAACTCGCGTCGCCGCTGCGGCGGCCGCCGTAGTTGCTCGACCACGCCGTATTGAAAAACGCCGTCGGATTGATGCCCATCACCCAGCGGTGCCCGTCGGCCGAGACGTCGGAGTCCACAAAGAAGTTGTCGCTGATCGCGTATTGCTGCGCCAGCGCGTGCAGGTCGGGCGTCACTTTCAGATGATCGACTGTGCTCCCGGCCTGCTCTTTTGTGCCTCCGCGCCACTTCGGGCCGGCTTCCTCCGCCCAGCCGTCCAATCCGTAGCGGGCCAGCGTCGGGTCGCCGTTGGCCCAGGCAATGTCGCCCAGGACCTCGTCGTAGGTGCGGTTTTCGCGAATCACCAGGAAACAATGCTTCAACCGCGGCAGCGGAGGGCGCTTGCTAAGGTCAAACGTGTTGTTGGCCACCACCTCGGCCGTCAGCGCCGCCGCGCCGGGCAGCGACGCCAGCTTTACCGCCGTGAGGCTCCCGTACTCGAGCGCGCCCACATAGGTCGGCGCCTTGTCGCTGTGTTGCGCCCCGCCATTCGGACCCGCGCCCTTGCCCTTGGTATTCACCACATAGAGCGTCGCGCCATCGGGAGACAGAGCGACAGCGCTCGGATTCCAGCCGGCCGGAATGTGCTCGATCGTCTGCAGCGTCGCGGAATCCAGAACCGCAACCGCGTCGATGCCGGATTCGGCGACGTACAGCTTCCCGCTAGCCGGTCCCGAACCAAGCGCCAGCCCGCTCGGCATCACCCCGCGCAGCGGGCGGCCCTCGGCGTCCGCAAATTTGCTCCCGCTGAACGGGCTAAGCGGCGTCTCCGCCAGCACTTTAGTTCCATCCACGGCCACCTTCGCCACCGCATCCTCATGCGCCAGCGAAACGTAGACCGCATCCGCCCCGGCCGCGACCGAAGTCGGCGCAGCCCCGCCAACCGTGCCCTTGGGAGCCTCGGAGATCGCCGCGCCCAGCCGCAACTCCGCCGTCTTCGCCGGGTGCGCCGGGTCGTGAACGTCGTAGGTCCACAGCGAGCTGCCCCGCGGCGAGTTCTCGCTTCCGAGGCCGGGAATCCTGCGCCCTTCCACCACCGCGCCTTCCCGCGCCTCCTTGCTCGGGTAGCCGAAGGGAGGAAACTTCAGCCCGGTGCCGACCAGATCCTCCCGCTTCACGCCCGGGATCAGCGAATACTCGAACAGCCCCGTGTTGGTCACATACAGCCGCCTCCCATCCGGAGAAAGCGCCTCGCCGAAGGGGTATGCGCCAGTTGGGACCGACGCAATCACCCGCCGCTCGGCCAAGTCCACCACGGCCACGCGCCAGTTGCCCTGGTCGAGCGCGTAAAGCGTGCGGCCGTCGGCCGAAACCAGTACGGTCGCCGCAAAACTGCCCGTAAAGCTCGCCTCGCCCACCTTCCCGTCGAGCGGAATGGCCCCAATCTGCCGCCAGTCGGCAGTCGAATAGAGCGCAACCTTCCCGGAATCGCCGGTAGCCACGTAAAGCGTCTGCCCATCCGGAGAGTAGGCCAGCCCGGCATGGGTTTCGATCGCCGCATCGTTCTCCTCGCCATTCGGCATCTTGCGGACCGTGGGAGCTGTCGAGTCCGGGCGGTCGATGACATTCAGCGCAAACGGAAAGCCGATCGAAGGCACGGCCGCCTGCGTCCCATCCGGCTTGAGCGCCAGCGCAAACGGATACGGCGCCAGCGGAATCCAATTGCCGGCCGGACGAATCTCGCGGCCATTCGGCAGAATCGCGGTAACGCCGGTCTGGCCTTGTCCGGCAATGGCGGTGAAAACGAAAGCCGCGCTGGCAAGCGTAACTGCTGAGGAGCGAGAAAGAGAGCGCATGCCTATAAGAATGCACTGTCCGTATGAATTTCGGAAGAAAATGGCTGGCTTGCGCGTCGGGAATCGCGTCCGGAATCGCGTCTGGAATCGGGTCTCCATTCGCGTCTGGAATCGCGTCTGCAATCGCGTCTGGGGTCGAGTCTGGGGTCGAGTCTGGGGTCGAGTCTGCGTGTCGAATCCGAAAACGGCGCGCCCAAGAGGACACGGTCCCGCCGCCTCCGCAATCTCGAAGACAAAAGCATTCCAGGCCCCAAAAATCGCAGCCTGATCGCAGCCCGACCGAAGCCCGGAATGCTGTGTTGCCGCAACTGCGCTACCGGTAGATGTAGGTGATCTGCGATCCCGGGGTCGCCTGATCGGTGCCGTAGTCGGTAAAAGAGACAACAGTGAGCGCGTTTCCATTTTGGCTAAATCCGACCAGGTTGCCGTTTGCCCACCAGCCGCCAGGCACATCGTTGCCACAGGTTTGTTGGCCCATCACGCCGTAGTAGTACCCGGCATTTCCGGCCACGGCCGTGATTCCCGCCGCTTTCAGCCGGGAATACAGCGGGTTGCTGGCGATCGGTCCAACGTAAAAATTCGCACTCGTTGGGTAGCTGCAGCCGGTTTCTCCGGCAGTCGTTGAGACCGACCATTCCGTGGCCCCGTTGGCGGTCACGCCCGGTCCCGTGAGAGTCAGCAATTGTCCCGTTCCCCCACCCGGTCCGGCATAGTTGCCGGCCTTGAAGCTGCCGATCTGCGGCGTCGGCGCCGCCGCCACGGCTACCGTCCCAGCCGTAACGGTCACCGCCCCGGTCGAGCTTTCCGTCACCTCGATGGGTATGGAAAGGTTCTTGTAGACAATCGTCCCATTCGACAGGACCACCGGAAGCATGGTGACGCTGATGCCGTTAGTCGAGCCCGTCACCGTCGCGTACTGCAACTCCGCGTACGGTGCGGGCACCGCTGCCGTCTCCGGCCTCGGGTCGTCGTCCACTTTGGCCTGAACGCTGACCGCCATCGCAAATGCTGCGCTCAGCACCACGGCACCGCAAAGAACCGCGACGGTAGATTGCAGGAATCCTGCCTTGAAATTGAGTTTGTGGGCATTCTCTGTCATAACCTGTCTCCCGAAAGTAACTTGCTGGACTGCGTGAAGGCGCAGCGGCCCGGTTCGGCTAACCAAACCGCCAAAGAACCAATTTGCAATTGTCGAAGCCGAGCGGGTTTGCTATCCTATCGCGGCTAACTGGGAACAGGAAAATCGAGCGGGTAGCGGCGCAGGTTCCGGCTGGGACTTTGCTCGTAATATGCGCAAAAGACGGTGAAAAACCGTCATGGCGTCTCCATGCGGAAGGATTTTTTCAATGTCCGGCGATGAGGAAACAGGGCCAGCTTTCCCCGCAGAGCGTAATCTGGAAGAACTTTCAACCCCGATTCCGGTCCAACTCTCTGACAGCGGCGTAAACGAGGTCTTCAGCCTGGTTTACGAGGAACTGCGCCGCCTCGCCTCCTTCGTCCGCCGCAACGACCCCAGCGCTACGCTCAACTCCACCGCGCTGCTGCATGAGGCCTGGGTCAAGCTCAAGGATTCCCCAAATCTCGCCCACCTCGATCCCCTCCACTTCAAGCGCATCGCCGCCAAAGCCATGCGCCAGGTGCTGGTAGACGCGGCCCGCAAGCGCAACTCGCAAAAGCGCGGCGGCCTCGACTTCGTCTTTGTCACCCTCGACGACTCGGCCGGCCGCGCCTTCTCGACCAGCACTCAGGTGCTCGCTCTCAACTCCGCTCTCGATCAGCTCGCCACGCTCAACCCCCGCCAGGCCGAGATGGTCGAGTGCCGCTTCTTCACCGGACTGAGCGTCGCGGAGACCGCCCAGGCCATGCAGATTTCCCCCTCGATGATCGAACGCGACTGGCGCGCCGCCAAGGCCTGGCTCGCCGCCACCATGCGCCGCGGCGGAGCGTGACCGGCCATGGAAAGCTCCCGCTGGACGCGCATTCAGGAACTTTTTCATGAAGCGGCCGAATTGACGCCGGCAGACCGCCCCGCATTCCTGCAATTCGCCTGCGCGTCGGACGCCTCGGCCGATCCCGCAATGGCCGAAGAAGTCCTCGCCATGCTCACCGAAGACGACACCGCCGACTCGCTGCTCGATCGCGGCTTATCCGAAATTGCGGTAGAGATGGTTGCCGCCGACCTTCCTCCCTCGCAGGAATTCGGCCCCTACCGCCTCCAGCGCATCCTCGGCGAGGGCGGCATGGGCGTCGTTTGGCTGGCCGAGCGCGCCGACGTCGGCAACCTCGTCGCCATCAAATTCCTGCCCCACGCCGGCCTTTCCCCCGCGCGCCGCGAACGCTTCCTGCAAGAGACGCGCACCCTTGCCCGCCTCACCCACCCCTACATCGCCCGCCTCTACGACGCCGGAACCCTCGCCGACAGCACCCCGTGGTTCGTCATGGAGTACGTCGACGGCATCCCGCTCAACCGATTCCTCGACGAGCGCCCGGCCGCGCTCGAAGACCGCCTGCGCCTCTTCCGCAAAGTCTGCGAGGCCGTCCAGCACGCCCACGGCCAGACCGTCGTCCATCGCGACCTCAAGCCCTCGAATATCCTCGTCCTCGCCGATGGAACCCCCAAACTGCTCGACTTCGGCATCGCCCGCGAGCTGCAAGAGGGCCAAGGCGAGCAGACCCGCCCCGGCGTCCGCTTCATGTCCCCGCATTACTCGGCCCCCGAATGGGTCCGCGAAGGCATCGTCGGACTCACCACAGACGTCTACTCGCTGGGCGTCATCCTCTACGAAATCCTCACCGGCAAACTGCCGCCCGATCCGGACGCCCAATCCGCAACTGCCGCGCGCAAGCCCTCCCTCGCCGCGCAGGGCAGCAAGGGCGCTATGAGTCTGTCCAGAGGTTCGTGGCGCGACCTCGACGCCATGTGCCTCAAGGCCATGCACCCGGACCGCGCCCAACGCTACGCCACCGTCGAAGCGCTCATCCGCGACATCGACCACTTCCTCGCCGCCGAACCGCTTGAGGCGCGTCCAGACTCGGCCGGCTACAAACTGGCGAAGTTTGTCAGACGCAATCGCGCCGCGGCGGTGGCCTCCGCGGCCGTGGTCGTTTTGGTGATCGCCCTGGTCGCTGGATTCACCTGGCGCCTCGCCAAGGCGCGCAACGCCGCGCTGGCAGCGGCATCCCGCGCCGAGCGCATCCAGCACTTCATGACCAGCCTGTTTGAAGGCAACGACCCCGAGGCCGGACCATCCGCGGACGTGCGCGTCTCCGAGGTGCTCGATCGCGGCGTTTTGGAAGCAAAAAGCCTCAGCGCCGAGCCGGAAGTCCAGGCGGATCTCTATCAGACGCTCAGCGTAATGTACCAAAAGCTGGGCAAATTCGACAAAGCCGAAACCCTGCTCCAGTCGGCGATGCAACAAAGACAAAGCCGTCCTGGAACCAGCTACGCAACGGTCGCGGAAAACGAGATTGCCCTGGCCCTGCTGCGTTCCGACCAGGGCAAATATCGGGAAGCGGAAAACCTCGCCCGCCAGGCGCTTGCCTCCAGTCAGCGAAAGGATGCGGCCAGCAAGCCTCTGTTGACAGATGCGCTTGCCGCGTTGGGTCATGTGCTGGTCGTCGGCGGTAAGTACGCCGAAGGTGAGGCGATTCTGAACCAGGCACTGTCGCTCGAGTCGAAAAGCGGCCAGCCCACCTCCCAATATGCCGAAACGCTCACCGGCATGGCGGACGCCCAGATGTACCTCGGCCATTTCAACGAATGCGAAGCCTTCAACCGGCAGGCTTTGGCCGTCAACCGCCAAATCTACGGGGAAAACCATCCCATGGTGGCGGAAAATCTGCGCAATCTCGCCCAGGTGCAGGAAGCGCGCGGGAACTATCCCGAAGCCGAAAGTTCGGCTCGGCAGGCACTCCACGCGGACGCTGTCTGGTACGGAGACGACAATCCGGCCACTGCGGGAGCCATGACTACGCTGGCCGAGACGCTCAACCTTCAGGGAAAATATGAGGAATCCGGGCAACTGCTGCAGCAGGCCCTTGCGATTCAGAAGAAAACGTACGGAGACCGGAGCGCGCGCGTGGCCTATGTGCTCAACACGCTGGGTACGCTCAATCTTGGCCGGAAAGACTACGCTCAAGCCGAGAAAGACGACCGCCAGGCTATCGACATCTATCGCCAAGCCCTTGGCGACAACGACTACCGCGTTGCCGTCGTGATGGGCAACCTGGCCAGCGTCTACGGGGAACAAAAGAACTACTCGCAATGCGAAGCGATTCTCAAGCAGGCCATCCCAATCCTCGTGAAAACTCAATCCCCCGACAGCCTCAACATCGCCCAGGCGCGCATCCGCCTTGGCCGGACTCTGATCCACGAGAAAAAATACCAGGAATCGATCGATTTCACGCTCCCCGGCTACAATTCGCTCGTCAAGCAGGCCAATCCGCAAATGGACTTCGTTCAGGGCGCGCTCCTCGATCTGGCGCTTGCCTACGAAGCGCTCCATCAACCCGAACTCGGGCGCAAATACCGCGACGAACTGGCGAAAACACAAGCGCCAGCCAAGTCCGCGAAATGATCCCGATTCGCCGCTTCGCCGGTATCCGCGACCGGTAGCCGGCATCGGCATCTACAATTGGGCGAGTGCCACGCAGACCCAGGAGACAGAATCGATGATCATCGGCGTTCCCAAAGAAATTAAGGACCACGAAGCGCGCGTTGGCGTCACGCCGGCGGGCGCCAAAGCGCTGGTCGAGGCCGGCCACACCGTGCTGGTCGAGACCCACGCCGGCGCGCAGTCCGGCTTTCCCGACCACGAATATCAGGACGCCGGAGCCGAAATCGTCGGCGAAGCCGGCCACGTCTGGGCCAACGCCGAGACGGTCGTCAAGGTCAAGGAGCCGGTCGAGAAGGAATACGTCTTCTTCCGCGAAGGGCTGGTCCTCTTCACCTATCTGCACCTCGCCCCGCTGCCCGGCCTCACCGACGCGCTGCTCAACTCCAAAGTGATCGGAATCGCCTATGAAACCGTCCGCGACCGCGCCAACACGCTGCCATTGCTGACGCCGATGAGCGAAGTCGCCGGGCGCATGAGCGTCCAGGTTGGCGCATCGTATCTCGAAAAAGAAAAAGGCGGCCGCGGCATCCTGCTCGGCGGCGTCCCAGGAGTTCCGCCGGCCAACGTCTGCATCATCGGTGGCGGCATCGTCGGCACCAACGCGGCCAAGATCGCCGTCGGCATGGGCGCCCACGTCACCATCGTAGACCTCAGCCTCAACCGCCTGCGCGAGCTGGACGACCTTTTCCTCGGACGACTGCATACCCTCGCTTCCAACAGTTACAACGTGGCCAAAGCCACGCGCGAAGCGGATCTGGTCATCGGCGGCGTACTCATCCCCGGAGCTACGGCGCCCAAGCTCGTGACTAAGTCCATGGTCGGCAAAATGAAGAAAGGCGCGGTCATTGTCGATGTGGCCATCGACCAGGGCGGCTGCGTCGAGACCGCCCGGCCCACCTCCCACTCCGACCCGAGTTATGTCGTCGACGGCGTGGTGCATTACTGCGTCACTAACATGCCCGGCGCGGTGCCGCATACCTCCACGCTGGCGCTCACCAATGCAACCTTTCCGTATCTCATGCGCCTGGCGAATCTGGGCGCGGCCGCAGCGCTCAAGGCCGACCCAGGCTTTGCCGAGGGCTTGAATGTGTGGAAGGGAATCCTGACCTATCGCGGCGTCGCGGAATCGCAAGCCCGCGCCTGGACCGCTCCGGCGGATGTGCTGAGTTAGCGGAGAATGCCCATGACTTACCAGCCGATCAATTTGCGGCATAAGTTTTCGCTTTTCGCAGAGCAATGGCAGCCGAAGGTCGTCGCCGAGATGAACGACTATCAGTTCAAGCTCGCGAAGCTCGAAGGCGAATTCGTCTGGCACAACCATCCTGAAACCGACGAGACCTTTCTGGTAATCGAAGGCCATCTTCGCATCGACTTTCGCGACGGCCACGTCGATCTTGGCCCCGGCGAGATGTTCGTCGTTCCCAAAGGCGTCGAGCACAAGCCGTACGCCGAAAAAGAAGCGAAGCTCATGCTTGTCGAGCCGCGCGGCGTCTTAAATACAGGCCACGCGGGCGGCGAACTTACCGCGAAACCGGATGTATGGATATGACAATGACAATGCAGCGACGGCAATTTCTGGCAGCCTCCCTGGCCACTTCCGCACTTGCCCTAACGCGCAAGGCGACTGCGCAAAGCCCCACCGCGGCAAGCGCCCGCGAGTATTACCAGATTCGCCAATACAAGCTCGAAAACGGCCCGCAGACCAAGCTGACTTCAAGTTACTTCGCCGACGCGCTCATTCCCGCTCTGACTAAGTTGGGATTCGGCCCCATCGGCGCATTTTCCGCCGACTTCGGCCCGGAGACTCCGACCTACTATCTGGTGATTCCTGGTCCATCCGCTGAAGCCTTAGTGACCGCCGACTTGCATCTGGCAGAGGACGCCGAATTCCTCAAAGCCGCCGAGCCGTTCTGGAGCGCGCCCGCCACTTCGCCCTCCTTTCAGCGCGTCGAAAGCTCGCTGCTGATCGCCTTCGAAGGCTGGCCCAAACTCACCCCTCCAGCTTCCTCGGCAACTAAGTCCAAGCGCATTTTCCAGATGCGGACTTACGAGAGTCCCAGCTACCGCGACCACGTTCGAAAAGTCGAAATGTTTCACAAGGGCGAGTTCGACATCTTCAAAGCCGCCGGGCTAACTTCCGTCTTCTACGGCGACACGCTGATCGGCCCACGCATGCCGAGCCTCACCTACATGCTCAGCCTCGACAATCTCGAAGAACTCAACACGAAATGGGCAGCATTCGGAAGCAATCCGGACTGGAAAAAGCTCTCGTCCGACCCGCGCTATGCCTTCGAGAATACAGTAAGCAACATCGCCAATCTCATCTTGTCGCCGCTGGCCGCGTCGCAAATCTGATCTACCAGGTGTCCCCACCATCCCGCGGCGGCCAGTTGCCCTGCAACTGCCGCAGCAGCACCACTCGCCCCAGATGATATCCGTTATGCGCGGCCAGGCTCTCCAGTTGCTCGCGAACTGTCATCGCCCTCAGCGGCTCGTTCGGTCGAGGGCAGGCCACGGTAACTTCCAGCCGCTCGGTGTCGTTGGCGATGGCCGCTGCAGTCTGCGTCCCGGCAAGAAATCGCTCCCGCACGCTCTCCCACGGCTCGCTCACATCCGCCGGGAATCCCAGTGCCGCGTGTTCGGGATACGGCGTCGCCTTGCCCTGCACCCATTCCAGCGTAATCTCCTGCCAGAAAGCCAGGTGCCACACCTCGTCGTAAATCGAGTGCGGCGCGCTCCCGGTCCCCGCAGTGGGTTTCGCGTAGGCTTGATGCTCCGGAATCGTCTGTAGGATGTTCTTCACCGGCGCAAAGGCGCTGTCGGCTACGATGGTTCTGGCTAACTCACGCATTGCGGCTCTCCACTTTGCCGATTGTAAGTACCCGCGCTCACTTACGCTTGCCGGCTGCGAGAGTATATTCGAGCAATATAGCTCATGGTACTCAAGTAACTAAAAAAAGTTACTCTTGCGGCAGAGCGGCTACTTTCGGTCTAGCATTGGAGATGAGCAACAAAGAGAGCATTCCCCGCATCTGCTCCGGCCAGGAATCCACGTAAGGATTCGGTAAGTTGGCCCAACCCGGCAGAGTCAACTCGCTCTCGAGGAGTAACGTGGCTAATCCTGTGCAAAACGAACCCTTCAATTGCCACTCCTGCGGTACGTCGCGTTTCCGTCCTTCGCGCTTTCGATTCTCCGACCTACCCTACCTTCTCTTGGGCAGGGTTCCAATCCGTTGCGCTGTCTGCGGTGAGCGCGCCCGCCTCAGTTACAGAACCGTCACTCGGCTCCTGGAGGAACGCCAGGTGCGCTTATCAACGCCGATCGCGACCTTTTCTCGCGTTGCACGCCCAGTTCTTGTCACTGCAACCCATGTGGAAGGAAGCACTTACACTCCCTGCCACGATCTCGTGGCCGATCCAGCGCGGGGAGTCCGCCATGCGTCGCGTCGCGCCCGCCGGGTGGAATCCGACCGGAAGCGGCACCGCCGGACCGCGCGTCTCTCGCGGGCGGCGGCATAGCGCTGCATAGTTCTCTCCCAACGATCGCATGAGCAGCCTATAATTTGCGCATGTCCCCACTCGCCAAACTGCTTGGCTCGCCCCGGCGCCGCACGATTGCCCTGTTGGTGGCCGGGGTATTTGTGATCTCAGCGGCGCTGGCGGCGTTGCAGGCCTTCACCACCAGCGGCAACCGGTATCTGACGCCGAAGACCCCCGCCGACATTCTGGTCTTTACCGCGACATCGGTCATCGTCTTTTTGGTGCTGCTGGCGCTGCTGGTGATGTTGATCCGCAACATCCTCAAGTTATTCGTCGAGCAGCGCAGCCGGACGCTGGGATCGAGGCTGCGAACGCGCCTCGTCGTAGGCGCGGCGCTCATCGCGCTCTGCCCGGCGGCCTTCATGTTTCTCTTCAGCTTTGGGCTGATGAATCGCTCCGTGGACCGGTGGTTTTCGCAGCCCACGGCGGAGCTGCGCGAGGACTCGACCCGAGTCGTGCTCCAACTCGAAAATTATGCGTCATCCAACGCGCGTCAGGAAGCCGAAGCCATCGCCGCCTCCGGCGCGCTGGACAAAGATGAAGCCGCGGCGGATGCCGAACTGCGTTCCCGGCGGATCACACTGGAGGGCGGCTTTGTCGCCGTCTACGGCCCGGCCGCTCCGGGCGCGTCGGATCGCATGGAGGGCAGACAGGGCGTTTTGGGCTACCAGTTGCCGCCGGAAAGCAGCCAGCGCAGCATGCTGCCGTGGCTCGACGACAGCAAGTCGCAGGCGATTCCGCTGCAAGGCCCCGTCTTTGCCGATCTGCTGGCGGTGGCGCAGCGCAGCGACGGCCCGATCCTCATCGTTCAGAGCGGGCGGCAAAAACGCGAATACGCTTCCGGAATTGCCGTCACGCCCGCTGGCCGCCTGGTCGTGGTGGGTCTGCCCATGCCGCAGGGCTTGACCGAAACAGCCAGCCAGATTCGCATCGGCGCCAGCGAGTACTGGACGCTTTTCCGCTCGCGCAACAGCATTCGCACCACGTATTTCATCATCCTGCTAGTCATTACCGCGCTGGTGTTTTTTTCGAGCATCTGGCTGGCCGTCTTTCTTTCCAAGCAAATCACGCGCCCAGTCGAGGCGCTGGCCGACGCCATGGACGAAATCGCCGCCGGCAAACTGGAGCAGCGCGTCGCGGTTGACTCAAGCGGGGAGATGGCAGAGCTGGTGCGAGCCTTCAACCACATGGCCCAGGATCTCGAAACCAGCCGGCACATGGCGGAGAGTTCGCGCGCGCAGCTCTCGGAAGCCAATCGGGCGTTGGAAGAGCGCCGCCGCGAACTGGAGACGATCCTCGAAACGATTCCCAGCGGCGTGGTCACCCTGGACAGTTCCGGCACCATTCTCCTCGCTAACCGGGCCTTCGCCGCGCTGATCGGCAAACGTGAAGCAACCGGGCTGAGCGGCCAGCAGATTGAGACGCTCTTCCCGGCCGATTGCAGTGACGACCTGGCGCGCGTCATCCGCCGCAGCCATCGCATGGGCGCGGCTTCTACTGAAGTGGAGACGCACGCCCAGGGTCGCGCGGCGCACCTTGCAGTCACCAGCGCCCGCCTGGAACTGGGTTCCGATAAGGCCGGCTCCGTTCTGGTGGTCGAGGACACGACGGAGCTGCTGCGCGCACAGCGCCAGTTGGCGTGGAAGGAAGTGGCGCAGCGCGTCGCGCACGAGATCAAGAATCCGCTCACCCCGATCGCCCTCTCGGCCGAACGCATCCGGCGCCACCTGGACCGCTCCACCGACGAATCCCCCAGCGTGATGCGCAAGTGCAGCGAGGTCATTCTCGGCTGCGTCGCCACACTGCGAGGCCTCGTGGACCAATTTTCCGCGTTGGCGCAGTTTCCCGCGCCGCAGCCCCGGCCCTGCGATATGAATCGGATCGTCGAGGACGCGCTGCTCCTGTTTTCCGGCCGTCTGGACGGGATCACGCTGCGCAAGTTGCTGGAGCCGGGGCTGCCGCCCGTCATGGCCGACCCAGATGCCGTCAAGCGCGCGCTGGCCAACCTGATCGACAATGCCGCCGAGGCGATGCAGGGCAGTCTCTTGAAGATCCTGACCGTAGACACCGGACTCAGCGAGGACGGCATGAGTATCGAAGTGGCCGTCTGCGATACCGGGCACGGGCTCACGGACGAGATTCGCGAACGGCTCTTTTTGCCGTTCTACTCGACCAAACAGCGGGGAACGGGGCTGGGGCTATCGATAGCCGCCAAGATCGCACAGGAGCATCACGGGTCGATCCGGGCAGAGGCCAACGCGCCCAAGGGGGCCCGTTTCCTGCTGAGCCTTCCGGCGATGGAGAGCGCGTCCGCAAATGCCGAGCCGGTAGCCGCGGCCGCCGAAGCCTCGCGCTAGGGAATCGATCAAACAGTGATCGAATCACCCGGCAAAACAGCGCGAAACCGGCCAGGCTCAACTCCGGCCCGCCCAAGCTCCTGCGCCAGCAGCGCAGGCGGCTCGTCGAGCGGCTCGTCGGCCAGCCGAAAGGTGCCCCAGTGGCAGGCGATCGACTGCCGCGAGTGTACATCGAGATGGACCTGCACAGCCTCGGCGGGGTCCAAATGCACCGGCCGCATCAGCCAGCGCGGGCTGTAGCAGCCGATCGGGATCAGCGCCAGGTCGAAGCCGCCAAACTGCGAGCCGATTTCCCGAAAAATCGGCGAGTACCCGGTGTCGCCCGCAAAATACACCGACCGGCTCGCGCTCTCGACCACCCAGCCGCACCAATGCGTTCGATTGCGATCGAACAGAGTCCGCGCCGACCCGTGCTGCGCGGGAACGCAGTGGATGCGTATCTCCGGTGAGAGCTGGCCGGACTGGCCCCACGAGAATTCCGTGCAGTTGCCGATGCCGCGCCGGCGAAACCACCCCGAAAGCCCCTCCGGCAGCCAGAAATGCACACCGGGATGGCGGCGCGCCAGCGCTCGAATCGCCGGCGCGTCCAGATGATCGTAATGGCAGTGGCTGATCAGGACGTGATGGATGGCCGGCAATTCCGCAAGCCGCAAACCCGGCTCGCTCGCCCGGCGCATTCGGCCCACCGGAAGCGGCTGGCAGTGGCCGAAAATCGGGTCGGTGAGCAAGCTCAGCCCTGCATGTTGCAGCAGAAAGGTCGAATGCCCCACCCAGGTCGCGCGAACCTGGGAAGGATCCGGCGAACCGGCAACCGCTCCCGGCCCAGCAACCGGAAAAGTGGCAGCCAGCGCAGCCGTTAGCGGCGGACTTGGGTCGCGGCCGGCAAGCCCCAGCTTCCAGCGGACCACCCCCCGAAAATCGTGTGGCGCGTGCGGGTGCAGGTTGCGGAATCGAGTGCGCCGGGCCGTCTTCCCCATAGGAGCCTGCTCCTATTTTCCCACGCGGCGGCCTCTCTGTCCTCGTTCGCGGTCGCCGCCGAGCCGGAATTACAATCGAGTTTGGGATGGGAACGGGATGAACCACATTCTGATCGTCGACGACGAGGCTGAGATTCGATCGTCGCTCGAAGAGATTTTGCGCGAGGAAGGCTACGGCGTAGCCACGGCCGGCACAGCCGCCGAGGCCATCGCCATGCTCCAGGACGCGCCCTACGACGTCGTTCTGCTCGACATCTGGCTCCCCGACCGCGACGGACTGGACGTGTTGAACGACGTGCATGCGCTGGGCGCGGGTACGCGACCGGAAGTGGTCATCATCTCCGGCCACGGCACCATCGAAACTGCCGTCAAAGCCACCAAGCTCGGCGCTTACGACTTCCTCGAAAAGCCGCTCTCCATCGACCGCACGCTGATCGTGCTCAAGAACGCCGTCGAGGCGCGGCGTCTCCGGCGCGACAATCAGGAGTTCAAAAAACAGTTTTCCGCGCAGAGCATTCTCACCGGCGAAAGCGTGCCAGCCAAGGCGCTGCGACAGCAGATTCGCCTGATGGCTCCGACCAACGGCCGCGTGCTCATCTACGGCGAGTCGGGCACCGGCAAGGAACTGATCGCGCGCGCCATCCACGCCGAAAGCCTGCGCCGCGACAGCGTCTTCGTCGAGCTGAACTGCGCGGCCATTCCCGAGGCGCATATCGAGGCCGAGCTGTTCGGCGTGCGCCGTGGAGCCTATCCCGTCTCGCCCACAACCGGGCCATTGGGTTCTCCCGCTCCGGCCGGCCCGCCGGAAAAGCGCGGCACCCTCGAGCGCGCCGACGGCGGCACGCTCTTTCTGGACGAAGTCGGCGACATGAGCCTCAAGACGCAGGCCAAAGTCCTCTCCGCCCTCGACGAGCAGTTGTTTACGCCGGTCGGCGGCACGCAGCCCATCCGCGTCGACGTGCGCGTCATCGCCGCCACCAACAAGAACCTCGAAGAGGAGATTCTCAAGGGCAACTTCCGCGAAGACCTCTTCTACCGCCTTAATGTCGTCCCGTTTTCCGTGCCGCCGCTGCGCGAGCGAAAACAGGATATTCCCATCCTCGTGCGCGAATTCCTGCGCGAGTTTGGCCGCCAGTACGGCCGCCCGCGCATGGACGTGAGCGAAGAGGCGCTCGAAGCAATGGCCCAGCATAGCTGGCCGGGCAACGTGCGCGAACTGAAGAATCTCGTGGAGCGCGTATTGATCCTCAACCCGCGCGTCCTGCGCATCGAGCGCAAACACCTGCCGCCGCTCACCCAGCGCGGCGCAGGCCGCAACGGCGACGACTTCTCCACCCTCCAGCAAGCCCGCGACGCCTACGAGCGCGACTACATCCTCAAGAAGATGGACGAAGCCAAGAGCAACGTCAGCCGCGCGGCCGAGCTGCTCGGCCTTGAGCGCAGCCATCTCTACCGCAAGATGAAGGCGCTGGGCATCAGCGTTCGCGAGTAGCAAGCCAAACCGCGGCGGAATCGAATAAACTTTGAGCGCAAGTTGCGGGCGTCTCCGCTATCCATGGCGAGGGTTTTTCATGGCCGACCGTCTCACGTCTCGACTCTTCGATCTGCTCAGGACGCTATCGCTTAGCCTCTTGTTTCTAGCTTCGGCGCTTGCGTTTTCGAGCATAGCCCGCGCCGACATTCAGGACGACATGCGTACCTGCGACTCGCTGCCCAACTCCGCTCCGCAGTCCCAACAAACGTATTGCGCCGGCATGAACGCCTACCGCCAGAGGGATTACGCGCGCGCCAAGACGCTTCTCGAGAGCGCCTCATCCCAGGGCAGCGGCGGAGCCATGGGTCTGCTGGGCTACATGTACGAAACCGGCCGCGGCGTACCTGCCGATCCTTCCCGCGCCTTCCGCTATTACCAGCAGTCCGCTCAGGCCGGCAACGGCCAGGGCATGTACAGCGTTGGGCGCTGCTATCGCGAGGGGATCGGCGTCGCCAGAAACGAAACCGAAGCGCAGAAGTGGTTCAACGCGGCCAAGGCCCACGGCACCGACCCCGGACCAACGCCCACCAAACGCTCGGAACCCGATCAGGCCGACTGGGATGCCGGCAAGAAGCTATACTTCGCCAAGAACTACGCCGCCGCGCTGACGTACTTCCATAAAGCCGCCGACGCCGGCAACACCGACGCCATCCTGCAGGTCGGCTACCAGTACGAAAATGGCGAGGGCTTGGCGAAAAGCGGCGTCGAAGCGGCCAAGTGGTATCTGCGCGCGGCCCAGGCTGGCAATCCGATCGCCCAAATGAACATCGGACATGCCCTCGAAGAAGCCCAGGGCGTCGCCGAAAACTGGGTACAGGCCGCCCAGTGGTACCGGAAAAGCGCGGATCAGGGCTACGAAGGCGGAGAGTTCTCCCTGGGCCGCTGCTACGAGTTCGGCATCGGTGTGCCGCAGGATCGCGATGCGGCGATCCTCTGGTTCAAGCGTTCCGGCGCGCAGGGCAACAGCCAGGGAGCCTACTTCGCCCACTGGCTCGCCGACCGGCAAAACTTCATCGGCTTCCGCAACGACGACGAGTCGCGCTACGTCATGGATCGCATCCGCTACTCCGGCAACTTCTTCGGCGGCGATCCGGCCGGCGTCACGTTCCATAGCTCACGCGAGCGCAACGCCTTCATCATCGCCTTCAAGACCGACTCCAACTTCCAGCAGGCGCAGACGCAGTGGAGCGTGCAACACAACAACTACCAAAGCTGCCAGAGCCAGGGCGGCGGCTCCAGTTGCCACAATCCAGGGCCGCCGCCGAGGCCGCCCCAGTAAGCGGAGAAAATCCCGATCACGCCAGAATTTGCAGGCCATGCTTCTCGACGACCGAGAGCAGTTTCAACGCTATGCCGCTCGGCTTCTTCGCGCCCGATTCCCACTTCGATACCGTGGATTCGCTGATGTTGAGACGACGCGCAAACTCCGGCTGGCTCACCTTCTGGCTCTGGCGAATCTTCTTGATCCGTTTCGGCGAAATCGAGCCGGTATTCACAAGGCACGCGTCGTCGAAGTGGCGCATCTCCGCCTCATCAATGGCACCAACTTCAAATAGGGCCGAAGCGGAAGAGTGAATAGCCTCGAAGGCGTCGCTCTTGTACCTCGGGTCGAATTTAGCCTTCGTCCTCATTGCATATCTCCGTCCATTGCCGATTCACGATTAGCTCTGCGATTCGCCGTTCCGATAAAGCTCCATATGCCTTCGCAGTTCTCCGGAATTCCGCCAGTTCGTCGTTGTCGATGTTGGACCGGTCTTGCTTCGCGAACAAAAACTGGTACACCCAATAGCTTCCGCCCTTGGCCACGACGATCGAACGGAACAAATTCCTACCCAGCCGCTTCTTGTAAACCTCTCCGCCAAGGTCATCGCATTGGCCGAGCATTACCTGTTGGATGGCCGTGCAAAGCTCGTCATCGGCGATAAGAGCCTTAGCCGCCGCCTTGGCAAACCAGGCCGTCTTAAAAACCCTCTGCGAGTTCCCGGCAGAATTTGCCACTGCTCAAAGGTAGCACCAGGTGCTACCGATAATCAAGCGCAGGCAAGTATGGCCAGAGGCGCAAACGGCAGAAACAAGAAGCAGATCCTTCCCTGCGCTCAGGATGACAATCGCCCAGGTTCGGCCTTCCAATCCCCAATCCCTGATCCCCAGTTATCTCGTCTCAATCGGCACAATCGCCGTCTCATTGACCCCGGCCCGCGGATTCACCTGAAAATCCCACACATTCGCGTTCATGTCCTTCGCGCTCAGTATCTCGACCAGCGCGTACTCGCCGATCAGCAGCGGTTCCTTGGGCTTCAGCTTCAGCCAGTGCTTGCCGGGGAGCACCTCTGCCGTCGTGGGGATCACGTCTTCCTCTTGCGTAATTTCGCCCGTGGGGCTCACATGAACCGTGCCCACCACACGCACCTTGTTCCGCGCGCTCACCCGCACAATGGCAAATCCGCTCGCCGCGTTGATCGCGCCTTTCTTCGGATGCCGCAGATCGTTCGAGACGCTCGAAGCCCCATGCGTGTCCACGGTAAGCGCATTGGTGGTCACCTGATCCGCCGCCACCCTCTGGTCGTCTGTCGAATCCAGCGAAAGGTAAAACACCGGCTCATTCACATGCAGATGAATCTTCGCCGCGCCGCCCTCCAGCTCCACATGCGCCAACTGCCCCTGCAGCGGCAGCACCGCGCGCAACCCATGCTGGCGCGCCATCTGCAAGTCCCCGGTATTCGGCACGATCTCCACCAGTTCCGGCGTTCCCTGGAACTCGTCGAGCACGAAGACGCCGTCTTGATCCGGCAAATTCAGCCCGCGGGAAATCTCCGGCATGCGCCCTTTCTGAGCCGCGCGTTCCTCGGCCTCTTCCTTGTCGATCTCCGCCGCCTCCTGCATCGCAGGCGACTGCTCCGCCGCGGCATCGGCCTGCTGCTGCTCCCATTTCTTCGTCGCCACCCAATCGATTAGATCGTACGGCAGCTCTTCCCAGTCGCCCCCGCGCTCGGTCGAGATATAGCGGACGCGGTTGCCGACGATCTCGTACTTGCGCACAATCTGGTAGCTGCCGTCCTTCAGGATCAGCCGGTGGTTCACCTGCACTCCCGGAATGGGGTCGGGATTGAGCGGCAACTTCTTCTTGTTCTCCTGGTCGTCGCTGGACTGGGCGCGAACGTGCGGGAGAGCGGCGCACAGGGCCGCTGCAAAGCAAACCGCGGCAATCAACCGTGAAAGCCGGAACGGGCGCGATGGAAGGGAAGCGATCATTGCTCGCCAGTTTAGACGATCCGAGTCCCGGTTGGTCGCGCCCGCTCATCCCGCCTTTCCGCAACACCCAACTCGGTCTTTTTCGCACAGCAAAATCCGCGTCCCGGTGCTTCAATCTGTGTATTCTTGTAGTATCGGCTTGAAACCCATGAGAAACAGCGGCGAAAATCGACGGGACGAAAGCAACGGGCGCAACCCCTGGGTAGCGCGCGGAGCTTCGCTCCTCTGTCTGCTGCTGCTCACCCTGGTCACCTTCGTCCAGGTGGTTCACGTTCATCCCGCGGCCGCCGACGGCGACAATTGCCCAATCTGCGTGGTCATGCACTCGGCCGCCCCCGTCGCCCCGGTGGCCGCGGCCATCGTGTTCGTGCGCGCCTCGGCAACCGTCCCAGTCCCCGTGCTCCACTCCGTAGTGCGCCCCTGGCACTGCACCCTCTTCAATCGCCCCCCTCCAGCTCAGGCCTGAAATGCTTCGCCGAATCGCGGCAGCCCGCGTAGCGCTGTTCGCAAATCCAGAGGATTAAGAGATCGAATCGCCCTCTGACCACGGTCAGGCGATTCTCTTTCCTCGGAGGGTTCAACTGCATTCCCGACCCCATTGGAGGTTTCCCTATGCCGTTTCTGCGCGGCCCGGTCTTGGCACGTTTCGTCTTCCTATCGCTTGTGGTGCTTCCTGCCGTGTCCACCCTGCCGCTTGCGGCCCAGTCCGGCAGCCGCGCCGGAACCGTCAATGGAACCGTGACAGACGGCAGTGGAGCGGTCGTTACCGGTGCCAATGTCACGATACAAAATCCGGTCAGCGGCTTCTCGCGCTCCACTGTCACCGACCAGACCGGCCATTATTCCTTCCCCAACCTGGCCTTCAATCCCTATCACCTGTCGATCGTCGCGCCCGGCTTTGAGAAGTACAAGCGCGATGTCGATGTGAACTCGACCGTCGTCTTGAACCTCACCGACACGCTGAAAATCGGTGCCGAGGCTACCACCGTGACCGTCGATTCCGGAGACTTGCTCGAAAACGATTCCACTGCGCACACCGACGTGGACCGCGAGCTGATGGAGAAGATTCCGCTCGAGAGCCAGTCCTCCGGGCTGAGTTCGCTCGTCACCGAGACCTCACCCGGCGTCGCCTCCGACTCCAACGGCCAGATGCACGGACTCGGCGACCACGCTTCCAACACCTTTTCAATCGACGGGCAGGACATCTCCGATCAGCAAAGCAAGGTGTTTTCCAACCAGCTTCCGTCCAACTCCGTTCAGTCGATCGAAGTGATCTCCGGCGCGCCGCCGGCCGAGTTCGGCGGCAAGACCAGCCTCATCATCCAGGTAACCACCCGCTCCGGGCAGGGCGTAACCACGCCAACCGGCAGCATCACCAGCTCCTACGGAACCTTCGGCGCGGCCACGGGCGCCATCGACCTGAGCTACGGGACCAAGAATTTCGGCAACTTCTTTGAAGTGGACGGGCTCAACACGGGCCGCTTCCTCGATCCCCCGGAGTTTCGCGTCTTTCACGCCAAAGGCAATGAGGAAAACGTCTTCGACCGCGTCGACCGCAGCTTCACCGACAAGGATTCCGTGCATCTGAATCTCAATTACAGCCGGTCGTGGTTCCAAACGCCCAACACGTATGACAACCTCGACGTGCAGAACGTGCTCAGCGGCGGAGCGACGGCAACACCCGTAATCGGCAATGTGGGCAACGCCGATCAGCGGTCGCAAATCGGCACATTCGACATCGCCCCGACGTACACGCGCGTTATCGACAACAACATGGTGCTCAACTTCGGCCCCTATGTACGACGCGACGCCTACAACTATTACCCCAGCGGCAATCCCCTCGCAGATCGCGGCCCGGCCAACCTGCAGACCTCCTCCATCAGCCAGTTCCGCACCCTCACCAACGCCGGCGCGCACGCCGATTTGTCTTACGCCAAAGGCATCCACAACGCCAAGGCCGGCGCCATGTATACGCAGACCTTCCTCAACGAAAACGACAACCTCGGCGTCGTCGACCCGTATTACAACGCCCCGTGCGTCGATCGCGACGGCAATCCGGTAGCCGGATACGCGAATCCGGACTCATGCGGCGCGGCCTTCGCCAATCAAAGCTATCTTTCGGTGCTCGCCCCGTACGACCTCACGCGCGGCGGCACGCTCTTCCACTTCAGCGGCCACACCGACGTGAAAGAAATCGCGCTCTACATGCAGGACCAGATTACGGCAGGGAACTGGCTTTTCAATCTAGGCATCCGCGGCGACCTGTACAACGGTTTGACCGTAGCCAGGCAAGTGGAACCGCGCGTCGGCATGTCCTACAAAATCAAGAAGACCGGCACCGTCCTGCGAGCGTCTTACGCGCGCACGCTCGAGACGCCCTTCAATGAAAACCTCGTACTTTCGAGCACCGGTTGCGCCAACGCCGTACTGGCCCCCTTGCTGGCGTGCAGCGGCCTCTCCAAGGGAACCCTGGAACCAGGATTCAAGAACGAGTTTCACGCCGGCCTGCAGCAGGCTTTCGGCAAGAATCTCGTCTTCAGCGGCGACTACATCTGGAAGTACACGCACAACTCCTTCGATTTCAGCGTCCTCGGCAATACGCCCATCACCTTTCCCATCGACTGGCACAACTCGAAGATCCCCGGCATCGTACTGCGCGCGGACGTGCCGAACTTCCACAACCTCTCGGCCTACGTCATTCTGTCCTCCGTCGCCGCGCGCTTCTTTCCGCCCCAGGTGGGCGGCGCCGGCGCCACAGTCGGCCAAACCGGCCTGCCCTTCCGCATCGACCACGATGAAAAGCTGAACCAGACCACCCACATCCAGTACCAGACACCGCTCAAGATCAAGGGCGCGCCCGGCCCTTGGATCGGCTTCAACTGGCGCTACGATTCCGGCCTGACCGCCGCCTCAGTCCCCTGCTACAACCCGCTCTCCAACGACCCGAACTCCGCCTGTGCGGCTACTTCGACGCTGCTGAACGGTCAGCCAGCCATCGACTTGAGCGCCCTGACCGCCGACGAAGAATCCCAAGCTGGCTTGATCTGCAACGGAGACAAGGCCACGCCCTCGAACCCCCTCCCGTCTGCCTGCCTCGCCTCCCAGTTCACCTCCACGCTGGTCAAGATTCCAGCACCCGGCACCGGCGACAGCGACCGCAACCCGCCGCGCATCGATTCCCGCAGCCTCTTCGACGCCTCCCTCGGCGAGGACAACCTCTTCCACGGCGACAAGCAAAAGTGGAGCCTGCACCTCTCCGCCGTCAACCTCGCCAACAAATACGCCCTCTACAACTTCCTCTCCACCTTCAGCGGCACACACTACGTCACGCCGCGCGCATTGACGGCGGAGTTGGGGTTTCACTTCTAGGCTATTGGTCTCGAACGGAACACTTTGCGGTCGGGGCAAAGATGGCGCACACTGCTGTCATGGCTTCTGTTCGCATTCGCGTTTTCCTACTCCTGTCGATCGCCGTCTTCGTGTGCTCCGCCGCAAATTCCCAAGCGCCCAGGCCGCAATCGGCGATTTCTCCCGATGTGGTCAAGATGCTCAACGCCCAGGCCGGCTGGGACGACGCCATTCCCGGCGAACACAACCCCACCGGCCTGCACATGGAATTCGCCAAAATCGAATCAGCAGCCTTCCTGCAAGGCAAGTCCGTCGGCCATATCAACCGCTATCGAATCCTCGTCCCCGGCGCGCCCCAGGAGTCGGCCTACGCGCTCGCGTCGTGGAAAATCGACGGCCAGCCCCGGATCGCCTACACCCAGGTCTTCGTCAACGCCAAAGGCCTGCTGTTGCCGCACCGTCCCGAGCCCGGCCAGCAGGACAAAGACGCGCTGGACCCAGCCGACGAGATCGACCTGTCCCTGCAAACCGCCGCCGGCGAGCCGGTGCGATACGCGCTCACTTCGGCAGATGGCAAGCTCATCGTTCCCGGAACCGTAGTTCCGTATCCCATCGAAAAGAGAGACGGCCCATGCCGCCTCGAAGCGCGCCTGGCCATGCCCGACGCCGAGGGCGTCCTCATCTACGCCGACGGCCTCGATCCCAACGCCGACGTGCCGTTTCAGGCCGTCTCCGAGGGCGAAGCGCATCCAGGCACCTTTCACACCAACGCCCGCGGCCACGCAGCCACAGTCGATTTGCCCTACGTCAAAGGAAAGAGCGCGGGAGCGCTGAATGTCTCCGTAGCCACCAAGAGCTGCACCGTCGCCGTCGAAATTCCCTGGGGCAAGGGAAGTTACAAGCCACTCTAGCGTCCTGGGTCGAAAGTCGTCTCAGCGGATGTTGTCATCCTGAACGAAGTGAAGGATCCGCTTTTCAGCGATCTGGGCTGTCGAAACGACGCCCAATTTAAGCAATGAAGTTCTGGCTCGGGACCTAGTTCCGCTCCACAACGTCCTCGTACGCGTCAAAAATCGCCTCGCTAAAACACGCAAAGACGACTCTTTCGATCGAAGGATTCTTGTCCAACTCAGCCATCGTCTCGCGCACCGCAATTTCCGTCGCCGCCTCAATCGGATAGCCATAAATTCCGCAACTGATCGCCGGAAACGCCAGCGTTCGAATCTCGTTTTTCGCCGCGAGAGCGAAGCAGGAGCGATAGCAGCTCGCGAGCAGCTCCGGCTCGCCGTTCTCGCCCCCGTGCCAGACCGGCCCAACCGCGTGCAGCACGTAGCGCGCCGGCAGCCGATAGCCGCGAGTCAGCTTCGCCTGCCCAGTCTTGCAACCGTCCAGCAGGCGGCACTCCTGCAACAGCTCCGGACCGGCAGCGCGATGAATCGCTCCATCCACACCGCCTCCGCCCAGCAGGGAACTATTGGCAGCGTTCACAATCGCATCGACGGCCAGCGCGGTGATATCGCCTTTGAAAATCTCAATCCTTTCGCGCATCCGTCCGTATCCCGAGGCATTTTTTGGCAAGAACCCGCCGCAAACAGTCTAGCCTGCGCTTCAGACTGGATCGCGGAGCCGCCAGCTTTTCTGGCTTTCTTTTCATCCAATCTTCTGCCATACTTGATCGTGCCCACCCGGTACGTCCAATCACCCATTCCAATTAAGAGGTTGCACCCATGTCTCAAAAGTACATCTTTGTGACCGGCGGAGTCGTGTCCAGTTTAGGTAAGGGTCTGGCCGCGGCCTCCATCGGCTGTCTGCTTGAATGCAGAGGACTCAAGGTCAACCTCATGAAGTTCGATCCCTACCTCAACGTCGATCCCGGCACCATGAGCCCCTTCCAGCACGGCGAGGTCTTCGTCACCGACGACGGCGCCGAAACCGACCTCGATCTCGGCCACTACGAGCGCTTTACCCACGCCCACCTCTCGCGGGAGAACAACCTCACCACCGGCCGCATCTACGAGCAGATCATCCTCAAAGAGCGCCGCGGCGACTACCTCGGCAAAACCGTCCAGGTCATCCCCCACGTCACCAACGAGATCAAGAACGCCATGCGCAAAGTCGCCTCCCACGGCGCCGACGTGGTCATCGTCGAGATCGGCGGCACCGTCGGCGACATCGAGTCCCTGCCATTCCTCGAAGCCATCCGCCAGATGCGCCAGGAACTCGGCCGCGAAAACACCGTCTTCGTCCACGTCACGCTCGTCCCCTGGATCGCCGCCGCCCAGGAGCTCAAGACCAAGCCCACCCAGCACTCGGTCAAGGAACTGCTCGGCATCGGCATCCAGGCCGACATCCTCCTCTGCCGCACCGACCGCTATCTCCCCAAAGAGATGAAGTCCAAGATCGCCGCCTTCTGCAACGTCGAAGAGCGCGCCGTAGTCACCGCCAAGGACGTGCAATCGATCTACGAGTGCCCGCTGGTCTTCGCCAACGAGGGCGTAGATACCCTCGCGCTCAAATACCTGCATCTCGAAGCCGGAGAGCCCCACCTCGATAAGTGGAAAGACATCGTCGACCGCGCCTACAACCCCAAAGATCGAGTCTCCATCGCCATCGTCGGCAAATACGTCGAGTACGAAGACAGCTACAAATCGCTCAAAGAAGCCCTGGTCCACGGAGCGCTTGCTCATAACCTCAAACTCGAAGTCACCTGGATCGAAGCCGAAGGCCTCGAATCGAAACAACCGGGCGATAAGTCCTACGAACAACAGTTAGCCGGCTTCGACGGCATCCTCGTCCCCGGCGGCTTCGGCAAGCGCGGCGTCGAAGGCATGTTGAACGCCATCCGCTACGCGCGCGAGAACAAAATCCCCTACTTCGGCATCTGCCTCGGCATGCAAACCGCCTGCATCGAGTTCGCCCGCAACGTCTGCGGCCTCAAATCCGCCAACTCCAGCGAATTCGACCCCGCCACCGAGCATCGCATCATCTACAAGCTGCGCGAGTTGCTCGGCGTCGAAGAAATGGGAGGCACCATGCGGCTCGGCGCCTGGGATTGCGTCCTCGAACCCGATTCCCTCGCAGCCAAAGCGTACGGCCACTCTGAAATCAGCGAGCGCCACCGCCACCGCTACGAGTTCAACCGCGAATACGAGGCCCTGCTCACCGGCGGCGGCCTCCGCCTCACCGGCACCACGCCCGATTCCACCTACGTCGAAATCGTCGAAATCCCCGGCCACCCCTTCTTCCTCGGCTGCCAATTCCATCCCGAGTTCAAATCGAAACCGCTCGAGCCCCATCCGCTCTTCCGCGACTTTGTCGCGGCCAGCTATAAGCAAAGGCTAAGGAACCCTACCGGAACCGCGGAAGCGGACTTGCTGGCCGGCGACACCGAACCTTCCGCGGCGCGGTGAGAATTCCCGCTCGAAGTTCGTCTGAGTCGCACGGTCGGGAGAATCCAACTATAGATTACCTTCGTACCACCTGGGTGTGAGCAACGATAACCATCCGTACTGCTAAGCTTGAAAGCAATGGAACCGCTGCCATCCGTCTCATCGGCTGGCGGGCCGGCAAGCAGACTTGCGGAGATCAATCATGGGCCTTTTTCGCTTCTTAACAAAGGGAAACAATCGGGCTTCGACTGAGGAGATACCCGTCGAGACGCAAGCGCCGCCAACCGCCCCCACGGTAGTGGAAGCGGTAGCAACCCGCATGGAAGGCTTCGCCGAACCAGCCGCCGGCCCGGACGTTTACCTGGCCAGCGATGAAAAGGAATGGCTCCTTTATCTCAGCCAGGCCCTTCGCACCTTCCGCAAGCCCGGAGTCACTCTACAGCAAGAATACAAACTCTGGCTCGCCGCCCGCGCTCAGAGCCGCGCTTTGGTCGCCACCGCCAGCGCCAGGGCCGCGCGCGCCAATTAAGCTGCGGCCTGCCTCCCTCGGCATCTCTCGCGTACTCAATCGGCGGCAAGCCCCGGCTCGCTCTGCGTCACGCGAAACTACGTCTTGCCGCGCGCGCGTCGGCCACGCCGCTTGCCGCAATCAGGACGGAAGTGTCCAGGAAAACTTTCGCGGTTCGTCCGACTCCCCGGTAAGGAATCGCATCCTGCGTTCCCGGTCCTCCGCGATGAGTCCGAGAGCGCTCCTCTCGGTCGGCGGTCCGCCCGCCATGACCCAAAGACCGTCTTTCTCCACCAGACGCACTTCCTCGTACATAGGCTCCAGGAAAATGCCGTCTTCCCGTTCGCCGGCAACGAAGCGGTCGCCTGCGCGAACCCGTAGCGAGTCGCGGAGCGACTTGGGAATCACGATCCGCCAATTTGTCGATTTCCACGATGGTAGCCACAACGATCGCAGTCATACCATCGGCGATGGTATGCTCGTTCCGGCTAAATTGCCGGTCGAGGTGGCCATTGTGTTCTCATGGACTTCTATGGCAACCACCTTCGAAATCGGCCCCGTCCAGGTTGGCGCGGGCGAGCTCTTCCTAATCGCCGGCCCCTGCGTCATTGAGTCCGAAACCCACGTCCGCACCATGGCAGACGCCATCCAGCGCATCGCCTCCGATCTAAGCATCCCCTACATCTTCAAGGCCAGCTACGACAAGGCCAATCGCACCTCGGTCAAGAGCTTTCGCGGCCCGGGCCTCGTCGAAGGCACACGCATCCTGGGCGCGCTGGCCCGCGCCACCGGCCTTCCCGTGCTCACCGATGTTCACGAACCCGGCCACTGCGAAATCGCCGCCGAAGCCGTCGATGTGCTCCAGATTCCCGCCTTCCTCTGCCGCCAGACCGACCTCCTGGTAGCCGCCGGCAAAACCGGCCGCGCCGTCAACATCAAAAAAGGCCAGTTCGTCGCCCCCTGGGACATGCGCTATCCCGTCGAAAAAACGCGCTCCACCGGCAACGAGCGCATCTTCCTCACCGAGCGCGGCTCCAGCTTCGGCTACAACACGCTGGTGGTCGATTACCGCTCGCTCCCCGTCCTGCGCGGCTTTGCGCCGGTCGTCTTCGACGGCACCCACTCCGTTCAACAGCCGTCCGCGGCCGGCGGCGTCAGCGGCGGCCAGCCGGAGTTCATTCCGCTCCTCGCCCGCGCCGCCGTAGCCGCCGGTGTCGACGGCCTATTCCTCGAAGTCCACGACGACCCCGCCCACGCCAAATCCGACGGAGCCAACGCGCTCGATCTCAAGTATCTGAAGCCGCTGCTCGAAACTCTGCTGGCGATTCACGCGGCGGCAAAACCGGTGCCTGCCTGATAGCATTTTGCTATGTCTGGATTGCCGTTGCCGTCTCTTTGCCGCCGTGTTCTTTTGCCCGCTGTCCTCTTTCTCGCAGTCCCACTCGCCGCTTTCGCTCAGGACGCGCCTGAGAAAGCGCACGTCGAGGAAGTTCTGAAAGGGCTGAATAGCAGCCATGGCTTCGGACCCGTCGCCATCTCGCCCGACGGCGCGGAGCTGGCCTACGTCCGCCGCGGCAAAGACGGCGCGGAGCTACTCCTCGCGCCCTTCACGGACGCCCCAAAGACAATCCGCGTGACCGCTCGCAAGAAGGACGACCAGCACTGCTCGGACAGCAACCCAGCCTGGTCTCCCGACTCAAAGCATCTAGCCTTCCTCAGCGACTGCCAGAGCGAAGGCAAGGACGAAGGTCAGGACCAGATCTTCATCGCGTCCATCTCCGGCAACCTGGCCGCCGGCAAGCCCAAAATCGAAGTCGAGCGCCTCACCGAAGCCAAAGGCGAAGTCGGCTACCCGGAATTTTCCCCAGACGGCTCGCAAATCGCCTTCCTCTACGTGGAAGGAGCCACCCGCGCCGCCGGAGCGCTGGCAGCCATGAAGCCCTGGGCCGGCGTCATCGGCGAAGACGGCGTCGAAATCCAGCGCGTCGCGGTCGTCGATTCCTCAGCCCATAAGCCAGCCGTGCCCACCTTCGCCACCCCAGCCAAGCTTCACGTCTACGAATTCGACTGGTCCCCCGATTCGAAATCCCTCGCCTACATCGCCGCCGACCCGCCGGGAGAAAACAACTGGTGGGTCGCCAAGCTCTACACCGGCGCAATCGGCGGCAAACCCACGGCAATCCTCGCGCCCGCCGAAGTCCAAGGCGCGCTGCACGGCCTCCAGATCGCCGTCCCGCGCTGGTCGCCCGACGGCCAGGTCATCGCCTTCATCGGCGGCCTGATGAGCGATCAAGGCTCGACGGGCGGCGACGTCTGGGTCGTTCCATCCGCCGGAGGCGAGCCAATCGACATCACGCCCGCCCGCAAAACCAGCCCCGCCTGGATCGCATGGGCCGGCGACAGCCATCTCTATGTGAGCGAGCTGGCCGGCGGCAACGCCCAACTCACGCGGCTGCGCCTGCAAGGCGACCGCACCGCCAGCAGCCTCGCCGTCAGCGCCAGCGAACCCGTCTTCAGCCTTCCCGCCACAGTCGGCGACGGCCGCTTGCAGTTGAGCCTCTCCGCAACCGAAGACCGCGCCACCTTTGTCTTCCAGGCAAGCTCACTCCAGCATCCACCAGAGCTGTTCGCTGCAATAGTCGGCCAGCCAACAGCCACCGGCTTCGCCAGCTTGCGGCAGTTGACCCACAGCAACGACGGCATCGAGTCCATCTGGGGCAAATCCGAGTCGCTCGACTGGAAAAACGAAGGTTTCGACGTGCAAGGCTGGCTGCTCCAGCCCGCGCACTACGACCCGGCAAAGAAATACGGCCTCATCGTCCTCGTCCACGGCGGTCCGGCGGCAGCGGCGGAATCGCGCTGGGGCGGAGGCGGCGGATTGAGCGCCACGGCATTTTCCGCCCTCGGCTATTTTGTGCTGGAACCCAATCCGCGGGGCAGCTACGGCCAGGGAGAAACCTTCGCCGCCGCCAACCGCAAGGACTTCGGCTACGGCGACCTCCGCGACATCCTCGCCGGCGTCGACGCCACGCTCGCCAAATACCCCGCCATCGACCCCAACCGCGTCGGCCTCACCGGCTGGAGCTACGGCGGCTTCATGACCATGTTCGGCGTCACCCAAACCAACCGCTTCAAGGCCGCCGTCGCCGGCGCCGGCATCTCCGACTGGAAAAGCTACTACGGCGAAAACTCCATCGACCAGTGGATGACGCCCTACTTCGGCGCCTCCGTTTACGACGACCCCGCCGTCTACGCCAAAAGTTCCGCCATCGACTTCATCGGCCGGGTCAAAACCCCTACGCTGGTCGTCGTCGGCGATCGCGACGGCGAATGCCCGGCGCCCCAGTCCTTCGAGTTCTGGCACGCCCTGCGCGACGAACATGTGCCCACCCAATTAGTCGTCTACCCCAACGAGGGCCACGGCTTCGTCAACCCGGATCACCGAACCGACGTCCTGGTCCGCGCTCTCGACTGGTTCCAAAAATACATGCCGCCCCAGCCGGTCATGTAGGTATGGGAACTTGCGAAGTAGAGACTGCTTTGAAACGGCGTGGCTTTACAGGCCCCAAAAAACCTCTTCTGCGAGGCTTTGTAACCGGGCACGACTTCAGTCGTGCCGATGAATGCGATGAAAGAAAAGCGCTTTAGCCCCTGAGGCATCCTGAGTGCACCGTCATAGCCCAGCCGCGCCCATTTCGTCCAGCACCGTGCTCATCGCCAGGTAAATCGGCGATCCGGCAACTTCAAACCGCTCCGTCTGAATCCAGTTGCCGCTGGAACAGTCCCAGCCCACCCGCCGCAGCGGGTCGATAATCCAGATATGGGCAATCCCAAAACGGCGATAGTCTTCGATCTTGTCCTGCGTTCGCGATTGTCTGTCTTCCGGAGAAAGGATCTCCACGGCAATCAACTGCGGCACTGTAAACACCGGCTCCGGCAGCACTTTCTTCGGCCAAACGCTCACATCGGGAATACGGACGTTTCCCCACGGAAACCGGGTCTTCTGCTCCTGAATCGAGCGGATATTCCAGTCCTTTTCATGCAAAAAGAACCAGATCAGGACGGCCCGCTGGGCCAGATTGTGCCAATACTCGCCCATGTTTCTCTCTTCGATCTCTCCGCCGACTAGCTCCGCGTCCGGCTCGTAGATCGTCGTCAGATATTGCTCGATCGGGATGGATGCGGCGATCGCCATGGCGCTGCAATGAGCCTAGCACCAGCCTGGCCCAGAGTCCAACTCGCGGCCGCCACCCTCCGCCTGACCGATCCCCGGCCTATCCCGCGTCCGCCGCTTCCGTTTCCGCCTTCATTTCGTCCAATGGGCATGGACCCCGCGTGAGGCCGGCCCAGTATGCGAAGGGCAGCCGCGTCCTGATACACTTTTCATTCGGGCTCCATACGGATTCCAGATGTTCTTACGTGACCGTTCCGCTGTTGCGAAGGTGGAACGGGGAGGTTTCATGCAGCGGTTGCTGACGCTTGTTTTTCTGTTCTGCCTGGCGATTCCGGCCGGCATCACGATCTCCGGTTGCACGCGCAATCCCGACGCAAATTACTGCAATGGCGAAGGGTACGGTCTGAAAATTGGCGCCGTGCAAACCGTCGTTCTCACTCCGCAAACGGGAGGAATTTCGCTGGCCTACGGCCAGACGCAGCAGTTGGCCTCGCCCTCGGCCAAGACCTGCAAAGGCACCACCGCGTCGGTTGCCTCCTACACCTACGGCACCACCAACAACCAGATCGTAGACGTTTCGCCCACCGGCAACCTGTGCGCCGGCACCTGGAACCGAAACAGTGGCGGCGGCATCCCGAATTTCACCATCTGCAACAAGCCGAACCCGCTGCCATCCACCAACGGACTCCCCTACGCCACCGCCTACGTCACCGCAACCGGCGGAAACGTCTCGTCGAACCAGGTGACTGTCTACACCCACGCCCAGGTCACCTCCACCTCGCTGGTGCTCGAGGAATCCCCCACCAACGCGACACCGGTAGCCGCCGACTGCCTCTCTCAGCCGGAAACCGCCCAGTTGGACGCCAAGGCCTACTACACGCTCAACGGCAATCCGGCGCTCTTGTGCGAGCCGGGATCGACAACCATCCCCAACTGCTCGCAAGCCATCGGCACCCTCAGCTACACCTCGCAAAGCCCTGCCGTCGCGAGCATCGACCAGACCGGCGTCATCACCGCCGAGCTGCCCGGCACGACCTACATCACCGCGTCCATCGCCGGTTCGGCATCGACCGCGGGGTATTTTTCCACCTGTCCGCCGGCCAGCATTAACGTCTCCTTCAACGGCGCCAACTCCGGCACTGTCACCCAGGGCGTCTCCCAGACCCTGACAACCACCATCACCGATACCAAGGGCATTGTCATTCAGGGCCTGACCCTCGATTACCAATCCACCAATCCCCTCGATATCAGCGTGGCCTCCACCGGCACCATCACCGCCAACTATGCCGGACGGGCCGATATCTACGCGGTCTGCCAGCCCACCACCTGCAATCCATCCCCGATCGACAAGGTTGGCGTCGCGCAGACGGGCACCTCCATCACCAGCAATCCGGTCACCATCACCACTCCCGGCCTGGCCAGCGATTTCCTCTGGATGTCCAGCCCCGTCTCGCCGGCCATCCCAGGCACGGCGCCGCTTCCCGGTATTCCGCCCAGCGCCGGCTCGCAATATTTCGTCCCCGTCGAGCTCCTCAGCGGAACCGTCGGCTCGGCCATCAAAATGCCCTACGTTCCCAATTCGATGGTCCTGGACAAGACGGGCACCAACCTCTACTTCGGTTCAAGCCATGAACTGATGGTCTACACCCCGCTGAACAATGGACTCAGCAAAGAAGACCCCAATGTCCCCGGAATCGTGCTGGCCGCTGCCCCCAACAACGGAACCATTCTCATCAGCGACCCAGTGCGGCAGTACCTTTACATTTACACCCCCACCAGCGGCAGCTACATTGCGCAACCGGGCGTAGGATTTTCAGCCCAGTGGACGCCCGACGCAAAAACGCTCTACATCGTCGGCTACGTCACCAACTCCCAGGTGTCTCCGGCCACCTATACGCCCACCCTGTTTGTGAACAGCGAAAACACAAACTGGACCACCTACCCTCTCGGCCCTCCGCTCACCTCGCCCCCTCCACCCTCCGATCTCACCGTCGCGATCCCCGGCATCGGAGCTTTCCTCAGCAGCAACTCCACCGGCAGCGAAACCGCGGCCTCCACGGTGATGCACGCCTGGTGCCCCTCGTTGAGCGCCGCCAACACCATCACTCAGGCCTATCCGGCCGTCCCGAATCCAGTCGCCGCGCAAACCGACATTCTCGCCGCAACCTCGGACGGCAACCACATCCTCGGCCTCGGACTGGACGGCGGAAATTCCCCCACCCTGACCGATATCGCCGTCGATTACAACAAGAGCCTTGTCAACGGCGCCTGCCCCAGCACCGGCACCGCAACAAATTCCACCAGCACCAACATCACCACCTCACCGGTGACCCAGGTCGCTTCCGCTCCGCCCAGCACCCTTGGATTTTCCGCCAGCTACCTTAACCAGGTGGTCGTATCGCCTTCCACCAGCCTCGCCTTCCTCACCTACTCGGCTCCCGCCGGCGCCACGGCCAAAGCCACCTTACCCTACTACGAACCCACTTCCACCGGCGCGCTCGGGACCGTCGGTCAGATCGCGCTCGTCGAACCGGCCGGAACGGCAACGCAACCAACGGCCCCTGTCGCCGGCGTCTTCAGCCTGGATAACACCCTCTTCTTCGTCTCCACCGCCGGCGACAATCTGGTCCATTACATCAGCGTGCCCACACTCACCGACACGCAGCAGATCAAACCCGGCCTCGTCGATCAAAACGGGAACCCGATCCCCGCCACCGTCATCGCCGCCAAGCCCCGTTCCACCACCTAATCCGCCAGCTTTCGGTAAGCCCGCTCTCTCCGGATTGCAATCCGATTCGAGAGAGAGCGGGCTTCGGCTTGTCCGCATCCAATTCCGGTCGGGAGCCGCAAAGCACGCGCCAAACAGTCCAGCGTCCCGCCACGATAGAATCGATACTTAGAAGCGAAAACATGATCAAGGGCATTACGTATGTGCGACCAGCCGCCACGCCAATCGAATTCGATCGGTTGACGAGCTTTTTTTCCGCCCTGGGCTTTACCCCAGGAAAGGGTTGGCAGGACGACTCCGGCCGGGGCGCGGCCTTCCTCGCGCCGCTTGGAAACCTCGAAGTGATCGAAGGCCAATTGCCTTCCGAAGCCGGCGTTTTCATCGAAGTCACCCAACTGGACGCCGTCCGCGAAGCCATCCTCGCCTGGTTTCGCTCCTGCAACGAAGAACCGTCCGCCCATCTCTCCGCCATCGCCGAAACAGGCTGGAAATCGCGCATCTTCACCGTAACCCCCGCCCCCGGCCACACCTTCAGCTTCTGGGCTTGGACTGACCCGCTCAAAGGCAAGCCCGTCGCCGTCGAAGGCGACCTCTCCGCCGAAGGCATGCGCTTCGCCATCGTCGCCGCCCGCTGGAACGCCGTCATCACCGACCGCCTCCTCGACGGCGCGCTCGATGCCCTGCTCCGCAGCGGAGCCGCCCGCCGCCACATCGAAATCGTTCGCGTCCCCGGCGCCTGGGAAGTCCCCGCCGCCGCTCGCACCATCGCCGAGCGCGTCCCAGCCTTCGGCGGACCCGGCTCCGTCGACGCCATCATCACCCTCGGCTGCCTCATCCGCGGCGAAACCGCCCACTACGAGGCCATCTACAACGAGGTCGCCCGTGGCATCGGCCAGTCCCAGCAGGAAACCGGAATCCCCCACACCTTCGGCGTCCTCACCTGCGAAAACCTCGAGCAAGCCCTCCACCGCGCCGGCGTCAAAGCCGGCAACAAAGGCTTTGAAGCCGCCATCGCCGCCATCGAAATGGTCTCCCTGCGCCGCAAACTCCTCGAAACAGGCTTCGAGATCGGTGATGGCGCATGACCGCCACCGGTACGCGCCGCAAATCCCGCGAACTCGCCATGCAGATGCTCTTCCAGGGCGACTTGGGCAAGCAGACCCCCGAGCAGGTCGGCAAAACCTTCTGGCTCGCCCGCGAAGAGTCCGATGCCGAAGTGCGCGGCTTTGCCGAAGACCTCTACCGCGCCGCCACCGTCCGCGCCGAAGAGATCGACGCCCTCATCTCCAAGCACCTCGTCAAATGGCGCATCGAGCGCATGCCCGGCGTCGATCGCAACGTCCTGCGCCTCGCCGCCGCAGAAATGCTCGGCTTCAAGAGCACCCCATTCCCCATCGTCATCAACGAAGCCCTCGAAATCGCCCGCCGCTACTCCGCGCCCGAGTCCGTCGGCTTCCTCAACGGCGTCCTCGACGCAATGGCCAAAGAACTCATCAAGCGAATATGATCCCCAATCCCTGTCATTGACAGATCTTGTCATCCTGAACGAAGGGAAGGACCCGCTTCAACCTCCGACCAATATTGTCATCCTGAACGAAGGGAAGGACCCGCTTCAACCTCCGACCAATTTTGTCATCCTGAACGAAGGGAAGGACCCGCTTCAACCTCCGACCAATATTGTCATCCTGAACGAAGTGAAGGACCCGCTTCAACCTCCGACCAATATTGTCATCCTGAACGAAGGGAAGGACCCGCTTCAACCTCCGACCAATTTTGTCATCCTGAACGAAGTGAAGG
>Ga0116230_10000487_pt1 | contig 34967 bp, 34 predicted proteins | sample S1TSphfallax_3_FD_88678 | JGI IMG/M metagenome (GOLD analysis project Ga0116230, IMG submission 88678) | Host-associated microbial communities from peat moss isolated from Minnesota, USA - S1T2_Fd - Sphagnum fallax MG | ecosystem: Host-associated > Plants > Peat moss > Unclassified | place... | reverse complement strand
GGTCTTCACCAGGCCGTCGAAGCCAAGGAAGGCGTCAAAATCGAGCGCGAAACGCAGACCATGGCCAGCATCACCTTCCAGAACTTCTTCCGCATGTACAAGAAGCTCTCGGGCATGACCGGCACCGCCGACACCGAATCGGCCGAATTCGCCAAAATCTACAACCTCGACGTCACCGTCATCCCCACCAACAAGCCCATGCGCCGCATCGAAAATCCGGACGTGGTCTATCGCACCGAAGAAGAAAAATTCCGCAACGCCGCCAAAGAAATTCAGGCCCTCCACGCCAAAGGCCAGCCCGTCCTTGTCGGCACCATTTCTGTCGACAAGTCCGAAAAACTGTCCACTGTCTTAAAAAAGTTGGGCGTCCGCCACGAAGTGCTCAACGCCAAGAATCACGAACGCGAAGCGCACATCGTCGCCCAGGCCGGGCGCAAAGGCGCAGTCACCGTCTCCACCAACATGGCCGGACGCGGCACCGACATCATATTAGGAGGCAATCTCGAATTCACCCTCGAAGAGCGCCTCAAGAAACTGGGCAAATCGGCCGCCACCATGCCGCCAGCCGAACTCGACGCCCTGCGCGAACAGGTTCGCAAAGAAATCGAAGCTGAGCGCCAGGAAGTTCTCGCCGCCGGCGGCCTCCACATCTTAGGCACCGAACGCCACGAATCGCGCCGCATCGACAATCAGTTGCGCGGCCGCGCCGGACGCCAGGGCGACCCCGGCAGTTCGCGCTTCTATCTCTCCCTGCAAGACGATCTGCTGCGCATCTTCGGCGGCGAACGCATGCAGGGCTTGATGCTCCGCTTAGGCATGGAAGAAGACGTGCCCATCGAATCCAGGCTCATCACCTCGCGCATCGCCGCCGCCCAAAAGCAGGTCGAAGCCCAGCATTTCGCCTCGCGCAAGCACGTTCTGGAATACGACGACGTCATGAACAAGCAGCGCCAGGCCGTCTACAGCATGCGCCGCCAGCTCCTCGACGGCAACGTGCAAAAGGAGCGCATCACCGAAATTGTGAAGGGCATCGTCGGCGGCTTCATTGACCAGTTCTGCGCCGAAGGCGTCAAGCCGGACCTTTGGGATCTCAACGGCCTGCAAACCGCCGTGCTCAACCAGTTTGGCGTCCCGCTGGATCTTCAGGAAATCAAGGGCCTCACCGCCGGCCAGCTCGAAGACAAAGTCAACGAACTCGTGCTGGCCCGCTACGCCGAAAAAGAGCACATGATTGGCGCGGAAAACCTGCGCCAGGCCGAGCGCATCATCATGCTCAACGTGGTCGACAACCAGTGGAAAGATCACCTTCTTTCCATGGACCATTTAAAGGAAGGCATCGGCCTGCGCGGCTACGGCCAAAAAGATCCGCTCATCGAATACAAAAAAGAGTCCTACACCATGTTCCAGGACATGATGGACCGCATTGAAGACGAAACCATCCGTTTCCTCTTCTTCATGCGCATCGAATCCGGCATGCCCACGCCCGTTCCTCATCCTGAACTCGAAGACGACGAGGACGACGATGAAGACGAACGCGCCCGTCTGGAAGCGCAGAGAAGGGCGGAAGAAGAAGCCGCCCGCGCCGAAGCCAAAAAACGCGAAGCGGAACGTTCGGTCCAGGACCTGACACGCAATATTCAGCGCAAAAAAGACCGCGAACTCTCCGATCTGCATTTTTCCAACGGCGACGGAACCGCGGCGCAGCAGCCGGTGTCAAATTCAGGACCAAAGGTAGGACGCAACGACCCATGCCCCTGTGGAAGCGGAAAGAAATACAAAAAGTGTCACGGCACCGCAGCTTAATTCTCTGGGCGCTCAGCGCCTCTCTCGCCTGCGCCCAAACTGACGCCAACATCTGGCATGAATTCGGCTTGGCGCAGCAAACCCAGGCCGCCATCGGCAAAACTCACGCCGATGTCTACCGCATGAACGACGTCACCGGCGCAGTCGCCGCCTGGGAGTGGCAGCGCGGCCCCGGCTATCGGACTTGCACACTCGAAACGCCCTTCTGCTCCACTGACGGAAAGCGCACCGTGGTCGTCTCGGCCAACTATCTGGTCGCCGTCGACGGTCCCGTCGCCAAGCCCGCGCTCAACGCTTTTCTGGCCGCCCTGCCCAACCGCCACGACACCTCTCTGCCGCCCATCCTCAGCTACGTCCCGCACCTGAATCTGGTGCCCAATTCCGCCCGCTACATTCTGGGAACCGAATCCCTGAAAGGCTTCGCCCCGCAATTAGCCTGGCTGAAACCCGGCTTCGAAGACGGCGCGGAAGCCCAGGTGGCCGATTACAAAACGCCTTCCGGCAAACCCCTCCATTTAGCTGTTTTCTACTATCCAACGCCCGAAATGGCGCGCATCCACACCGCTGAATTTCGCAAGGTTCCCGGCCTTCAGGTCAAGCGTTCCAGCGTCCTGGTCGCCCTGGTTTTTGGCGGCGCGACTGACCAGCAGGCGAACGCCCTTCTCAATCAAATTCAGTACGAAGCCAGAATAACGTGGAACGATATACCGCCGCCCAGCCCCATCAAACCGCTCTACCAGCTCCTGCGCGATATTATTTTTTTCAGCGGGGTGCTGGTGGCACTTTGCTTTGTGTCTGGTTTAGTTTACGCGGGAATCCGCCTCTATCGCAGGCGCTACGGAACGCTGGAACAGGACGAAGCCATGACCACTTTGCACCTGTAGCGCGCAATCCTTATAAAATATTGCATTAAAAGGACTTGCATTGAAAGATGCACACCTTTTCCACATATTTTTCACCTTTTAGTCACAACTCACCATAAAACGTGTTCGCGCGTAAATGGTTTGTTCCGCTGCACTTACGGGGAACTAAGCAAGCGTCAAAAAATCGCCTTGACTTCAATCTGTCATAGCCCTAAACTCCAATCACTAACAGGTTTTGACGGTTTGCGATACCGTCGATTCCGGTTCTCCCATTGAACGTAAACGCCCACTTTTTGCGAGGTGGGCGTTTTTATTTGCGGCGACAGGCGAAGGAAGAAATACGGGGACAGTCACCTGTGTCCCCAACAGAAACCCTCCCCCTGCATGCCAACTCGCTGCGTGGACACCGGTGACTGTCCCCGTATTTCGCTGTCTAAACTAAAAGCATGCGCCCGCCGCCCCCCAAACCCTCCGAACTCCCGCAAACCTGGCGGGAACGCTTTGGCGCGCTCCGCAACGTCCCTCCGCTCCTGAAAATGGTTTGGGACACCAGTCCGGCCCTCGCCACGGCCACGCTCGTCCTGCGCCTGATTTCGGCCGGTTTCCCGCTCGCGCTTTTATGGATCTCAAAACTCATCATTGACCTGGTGGTCCGCTCCATCCGCCACCAGCCCGTGGATCGCGCGCTCATCTTCAAGCTCCTGCTGGCCGAACTCCTGCTGGCCGTCGCCTCCGACAGCCTGGGCCGCGTCGTCTCGCTGGTCGACAGCCTGCTGGGCGACCGCTTCACCAATTTCGTCAATCTCAAGCTCATGGCCCACGCCTGCTCGCTCGACCTGGTGAGCTTCGAAGACCCCGTCTTCTACGACAAAATGGAGCGCGCCCGCCGCCAAGCCACCGGCCGCCTGGGCATGCTCGCCACCCTCGCCGGCATGGCCCAGCAACTGCTCACCCTGCTCTCTCTCATTTCGGCCGTCATCTTCTTCTATCCATGGCTCTTATTGCTTCTGCTGGCGGCCACCGTCCCGGTCTTCCTGGGCGAAACCCGCTTCGCCATGCTGAACTATTCCATGCTCTTCCGCCAAACTCCGGAAAAGCGCGAACTGGATTACCTGCGCTACCTGGGCGCCAGCAGCCAGAGCGCCAAAGAGGTGAAAATCTTCGGCCTGGGAACGTATCTGGCCGACCGCTCGGCCGCGCTTTTCGAGCGCTTCTACGCCGACAACAAGCAACTGGCCGTGCGCCGCGCCTGGCACGGCTCGCTGATGAATCTGATCCCGACAGGTGCGTACTATACCGCCTATGCCCTGATTCTGGTACGCGCCCTCGCAGGTCTGCTCAGCGTCGGCGATTTAACCCTGATGATTGGCGCTTTTTCCCGCTCCCGCGCCATCATGGAAGGCCTCGTCTCCGGCTTGGTCGGCATTTCCGAACAAGCTCTTTTCATCAAAGACCTGTTTGATTTCTTCGAAACCCAGCCCTCCATCGTCGCCACGCCCGACACCATTCCCGCGCCGCGCCCAGTCCGTCAAGGCTTCGAATTTCAGCGCGTGTCTTTCGCCTATCCCGGCGCCAAGACCCTCTCGCTTTCAGATGTGTCGTTCACCCTCGACGCGGGCGAAAAAATCGCCCTCGTCGGCGAGAACGGCGCTGGCAAAACCACCCTGGTGAAGTTATTGGCGCGCCTCTACGACCCCACCGCCGGGCGCATCCTGCTGGACGGCGTCGACCTGCGCGAATACAACGTCGACACGCTCCGCAATGAAATCGGCATCATCTTTCAAGATTACATGAAGTATGACATGCTAGTCTCTGAAAACATTGGCTTTGGCCGCATCGAAAAACTCCAGGACGAGCTTCGCATTGAGCACGCGGCCGAGAAAAGCCTGGCCGCTCCCTTGGTCAAGCGCCTGACCGCCGGCTACGCCCAGATGCTCGGCCGCCGCTTCGATGGCGGCGTCGATCTTTCCATGGGCCAATGGCAAAAAATCTCCCTCGCCCGCGCCTACATGCGCGACGCCCAGCTTCTCATTCTGGACGAGCCCACCGCCAGCCTCGACGCCCGCGCCGAGTTCGAAGTCTACCAGCGCTTTGTCGATTTAACCGCCGGAAAAATGGCCGTCCTCATTTCCCACCGCTTTTCCACCGTGCGCATGGCCGACCGCATTTTGGTCCTGGAACAAGGCGCAATCCAGGAGCAGGGTAGTCATAGCCAGTTGGTTGCGTTGGGCGGTAAGTACTCGGAACTATTTGAGTTGCAAGCCGCCGGATATAAATGAGCAACTATTTTTAAATTGCGTAATCTATGGTTTACTAGGCGTTAAGGGCATTTCTGTTTCGGATTAAGCAGTGACGCTGGAGGAAAAAAATTTATGCATTCCAAGAAATTAGTTTTTGTTTCCGCGCTGGCAATTTTAGCGGCGCCGTTATTTGCCGCAACACCTTCCATCGGAGTCGCCACCACCATCGGCACCGTCTCCGTCAACCAGACCGTTGTGTCTGGAACCTCCAATCTGGCCGACGGCGCGCAGCTCGAAACCACCACCGTCCCCACCGAAGTTCACCTGGCATCGGGAACGGACCTGCGCCTGGCCACCCGCTCCTCCGGCGCCTTCTTTTCCGACCATGTCTCGCTGGGCCAGGGCGCGCTCCGCGTCGGCAAATTCAACGGCCTGACCGTGGACGCCGCCCAATTGCAAATCACCGGCGACGATCCCGGCAGCCAAGCCGTCGTTCGCATGACCAAAAAAACCGTCGAAGTCGCCTCCTTGGGCGGCGCGGTCAGCGTCATGGATAGCGGCATGCTCACGCGCGTCGCCGCCGGCACCAAAATGTCCTTCCAGCAAACCGGCGCGCAGCCTGCCGCCCAGCCCTCCCAAACCGGCGCAGCCCCCGCCCCCGGCAAAAAAATGCCCGGCGACGTCCACACCGCCTACTGGATCATTGGCGCAGTCTGCGTCGGAGGCTTGGTGGTCGGCCTCATCGCCGCCAACCAGGGCAAGAGCCCCTTCCACGGCCAGTAAATTTCACGTTATGAGTTCGTCGGCCCCGCCCATGACCGACAAGGAATTCGCCTCGCTGTGCGCCGAATATCCCGATTTGCACTTTGAAACAGAGGCGGAGGGCGAACTCGTCGTCACGCCTCTCCCTTTTACCGACATCAGTGTTTTCACCTTGAACGTGGCCGTCAAGCTGGGAATCTGGGCCGAGAAAGACGGTCGCGGTTTCTGCTCTGATTCCCAGGCCCTATTCGTTCTTCCCAACGGAGCGCGCCGCGCCCCAGACGCCGCCTGGACCCTGAAAAGCCGCATCAAGCAGCTTGGTAATCGCCGCAAGAAATCCATTGAAATCAAATCCGACAGCGACCCCGGCGGCCAGCCCCCAAAAACTTTCCAACGTCACCACAATCGAAGGCGAAGGCCCCGTCGCCGGCTTCCTCCTCGACCTAACCAATCTCTGGGACCCTCTCGCCGATCTAGCCTAGCTCCGCCCTGCCCGGCGACGCGGCCAAGCAGGAAGGTTCTCCGTCCCGCTGGGCGACCTTTTCCCTCTCTCACCTTAGTCCGCCAACTCAATAAGCGAGAATAAGGCTGGTTCGGAAGGTGGGTCCGTTATGGAATTTATTGAGCGCGGTGCGCGCCGCGGCGGCCGCGGTTGGCTGCTGGTGCTGGCGGTGGTTGCGTTTTTGCTGCTGGTGGGCTCGCGTTATTTGGCGGGCACCTGGATTGATTATCAGTGGTGGCTGGAAATGCGTCAGTTGGACACATGGTTCAGCCAACTGCTTTATGGCACCCTGCCCGTCCTGCTGGTGTTTGCGGCCCTGTGCCTTATTTTCTGGAGCGCGCTGCGCTTAGGCTTGCGCCGCGCCGTGGAAACGCCGGTGTTTGGAATGATCAAGCGCGGCCTGGTGGTCAAACTCGCGATCGCCGCGCTGGCGTTTTTGGCCTTTGTGGTCGCCAATGCCACGGTGGATAACTGGACGGTGGTTCGTTTCCTGGGCGGCATGCGGATTGCGCCTTCGCCCGGCGAATATGTGGACCCCATCTTTCATCAGCCGCTGCATTTTTACTTCTTCACGCTGCCGTTTGCCCACATGCTGCTGTCGCTGGTGGTGACGGCCACCATCGTCACGCTGATTACTTACACGCTGGCGGCGAATGGGGAGCGGCTGACCAATCAGCGGAATTTTCTGTCCGGTCCGGCGGCCGCGTTTGAGTTTGACGATATTCACTGGCGCGATTTGCTGAACAGCATTTTTGTGCGCCTGGGATTGGCGCTGCTGCTTCTGGGCGTGGCGGTGAAGGTTTACTTCGACCGGTTCGATTTGCTGATGGAAGACCACGGCGCTTACCTCGTCGGAGTGGACTGGCTGGGCGCAAACATCGTGCTGCCGCTGATGTGGGCGCTCGCTTTCGCGTTTGTCATCGCGGCGCTGCTGGTGCTGGTGAAGCGTTTTCGGCTGGCTGTGTTTCTGGTGGCGGCGGTGCTGGTGGTGCGTTTTGTGGTGCCGGGAGTGATGAGCAGCGTGTATGTGAAGCCGAATGAGTTGCGCCTCGAAAAGCCCTACATTCAGGACCACATCAACGCCACGCGCGCCGGCTTCGGATTGAGCACCAAGGTGACGGAAAAGGCGGTGCCGGCCGAGCCGGAAATTCCGCTCAATTATGAGTCGCACAAGGCGCTTCTCGACAACGTGCGGCTCTGGGATTGGCGCGCTTTTCACGACACCATTTCGCAGATTCAGCCGCTGCGCCCGTATTCCTATGAAGACACCGACGTCGACAGGTACATCATCAACGGCAATATTCGCCAGGTTTTGATTGCTCCGCGCGAGCTGGATATCCGGCAGCTCGGCTCGGCCGCCAGCCGCTGGATTAATCCGCATTTGATTTACACGCACGGCTATGGCGTCGTGATGGCGGAGGCGAACAAAATCACTCCCGATGGCTTGCCGGTGCTGCTGATTAAAGACGCGCCGCCGGTGGTGTCGTCGCCTTCGCTGAAATTCACGCAGCCGGATATTTATTACAGCGAGATCACGCATGAGCCGGTGTTTGTCGACACTTCGCAAAAGGAGTTTGATTATCCGTCGGGCGGCAACAGCGTGGAAACGACGTATTCGGGAACGGGCGGATTTGTGGTCGGTTCGCCGCTGACTCGCTTGGCGGCGGCCATTGAATACGGCGACATGAATCTGCTGCTGACCGAGTATCTGAATTCAAGCAGCCGCATGATGATTCACCGGCAGGTGCTGGACCGGCTGCATAAACTGGCCGGCTTTGTGAAGTGGGACACCGACCCTTACATCGTTCTGAACGACGCCGGCCATCTGGTGTGGATTGTGGACGGCTATATGACTTCGGATGCGCATCCGTATTCGCGCATCGTGGATGTGGACGACCAAAGCGTGAACTACATCCGCAATTCGGTGAAGGCCACAATGGATGCGTACACGGGCGAGGTGCATCTTTATAACTTTGATCCGAACGATGTCTTGCTCGCCGCGTATGCGCAGTTGTTTCCCGCCCTGTTTGAAGCCGAGTCGAAGATGCCAGCCGATTTGCGCAGGCATGTGCGCTATCCGGAGATTTTGTTTCGCACGCAGTCCGAGATTTACCGGGCCTTTCACATGCGCGATCCCGAGGCGTTTTATAACCGCGCCGATTATTGGGATTTGGCCAAGACCGGGAACCAGAGCCAGGGCGCGGCCTATGTCTCGCCGACTTATGTGGTGGCCACGCTGCCGGGCAGCAATCAGGCCGAGTTTTTGCTGATTACCACCTTCACGCCCGCCAACAAAGACAATCTGATTGGCGTGATGTATGCGCGCTGCGATGGCGAGCACCTGGGCGAGCTGGTGTTCAGCCAGCTCTCGAAGCAGAATATTGTCTATGGGCCGATGCAGATTGACGCGCGAATTAACCAGGATCAGACAATTTCGAAAGACTTGACGTTGTGGGGCCAGCAAGGGTCGACGGTGCTGCGCGGCCAGACTTTGGTGCTGCCCATTGACAACAGCTTTCTCTACGTGGAGCCGCTGTATATTCAGGCGCAGCAGGCCAGCATGCCGCAGTTGAAGAAGGTGGCCGTGGCCATGGGAAACCGGCTGGCGTATGCCGACACGTATGAGCAGGCGCTTCAGGATTTGATTGCCCAGACGAATTCGGGCGTGACGCGGGCCGAGGCGGCAACGCCGGTGATCGCCGCTGCGCCCGCTGCGCAGCAGTTGCCGCTGGATGCGTCCAAGGCCGCCGAAACGCTGCGCCAGGTGCAGCAGCATTTGCAGCGCTATCGCGAACTGAGTTCGCAAGGCAAATGGGCAGACGCGGGAAAAGAGCTGGAAGCAATTCAGCAGTTGGTGAACAGGTAACACTCTCAACTTCAACTTCGGAACTTCAACTTCGGCAACTTCGGGGACGGAGAGATATGGTACGAAGTGAACAAATCTTAACCTCGTACCATATCTCTCCGTCCCCGAAGTTTGTAACTTAGAAAGACATGACCACGCTGATTGAAGCGGCCAAAGCCGTCCGGGAAAAAGCCCACGCTCCGTTTTCTCATTTCAAGGTGGGCGCCGCGATTGAAGATGAGCACGGCCACATCTACACCGGCTGCAACATCGAAAACGCCAGCTATGGCCTGACCCTGTGCGCCGAGCGCGTGGCGGTCTTTAAGGCCATCTCCGAAGGCGCCGGCAAACTCCTGCGCATTGCCATTGTGGCCGACACGCCCTCGCCCACTCCGCCTTGCGGAGCCTGCCGCCAGATTCTTTGGGAATTCATGGGCGACGCGGAGGTCACGCTGGTGAATTTATCGGACCAGCAGGAAACCGTCAAGATGAGCGCCATTCTTCCGAGGGCTTTCGATGCGTCCTTCCTATAAAGGCCTTTGGATTGCTAATGTTCTGGTAGGGATGGTCCTGGCAGCAATGAATCTTCAAGCAGCCGAAAACGCGGACTACATCATTCATGCCCGCTATGTCGTGACCATGGATGCCAGGCACCGCGTGCTCTCGCCCGGCGCGGTGGCCATTCAGGGCGACCATATTGTCGCTGTCGGCACGCCATCCGAAGTTTCAGAACGGTACACTTCGAAACACCTGATTGACCGCCCGAACGCGGCGCTGGTGCCCGGCATGATCGACACGCACACCCATGCGCCCATGTCCCTGCTGCGCGCCCTCGCCGACGACAAAAAACTGGACGACTGGCTGCTGCACTATATCTTTCCCGCTGAATCGAAAAACGTCACGGCCGAATTCGTGCGCTGGGGCACGCGCCTGGCTTGCCTGGAAATGATTCGCGCGGGCATCACCACTTACACCGACATGTATTATTTCGAAGACGTGGAGGCCGAAACCGCCAAAGAGGCGGGAGTTCGCGGCGTGCTGGGCCAGACCATCATCGGCTTTCCCGCGCCCGATTACAAGAACTGGCACGACGCGCTGGACGCCACCGAAAAGTTCATGCAGAAATACGCGCACGACGATTTGATTACCCCCGCCGTTGCGCCGCATTCCATTTACACCACGCCCGACGAAGCGCTGGTGGCCGCCCATGAACTGGCGGTGAAATACCGCGAGCCGCTGCTGATTCACCTGGCGGAAACGCAGAAGGAGCGGGACGATTCGCTGACCAAGCGCAACCTGACACCCACGCAAGTGCTCGAAAAGCTGGGCCTTCTCGACGGGCGCGTGGTGGCGGCGCATGCCGTTTGGGAGGATGACAGCGACCTTCAAATCTTGCTGAAGCATTCAACCGGCGTCGCGCATTGCCCGTCCAGCAACACCAAGCTGGCCAGCGGCATTGCGCATGTGGTGGAAATGCTCAATCTGGGGATTGCCGTGGGATTGGGAACCGATGGCTTTGCCGGCAGCAACGACAGCACAGACCTGGTGCGCGAAATGGATTTGGCCGCCAAACTGCAAAAAGTGACCAGGATGGACCCGACGGTTCTGCCGGCGGAGCAGGCGTTTGAAATGGCCACCATGGGCGGCGCGCGCGTGCTGGGAATGCAGCGCGATATTGGCTCCATTGAAGAAGGCAAGAAGGCGGACCTGGTCACCATGTCGCTGGCGGAATCCACCGCTTATCCTCTCTATAACCTCTATTCGCATCTTGTCTATTCCGCCAAGTCGACCGATGCGCAGGATGTGTTCATAAATGGAAAGGCGGTCATGCTGGAACGCGTGGTTTCCACTTTGAACGCGCCGGAGATTTACAAGAAGGCGGAAGAGTATGGCAAACAGATCTCGGCCAGCGTGAGATAGGTTTCAATTTTGCATGCCTGCGTTCTTTTTTGGAAGCACGCGTAAGGGCTAATCCTCAACAGAGAACTTTTGCCGGGGGCACACTCACACGGTGAAAGATTTCTGAAAGGGATGCCTTTTAACATGCAAATAAAAAACAAGGTTTTTTGCGCAGTCCTGTTTGCCGCCGCTGCCTGCGCGCCGCGGCTGAGCGCCACCGAGATTGTGACCACATCGTACAGCGCCTGGGTGGCGACGCAGACCGGCACGCCCACGGAGTGGAACTTTTCGTTTCCCAATGGCGGATCGTACAGCACGGCTGCCGGCTACACATTGAGCGTCGGCACCTACGGGCCCATTAATGTGACGGGTCCGGACGGCAGCGGCTATACCTTGACTGAAGACACCAGCTATCGCGTATCGGGCAGGTCGTACCAAACCTTGCAGGGCGCAAGCGACGGCGTCGGCAGCATGGTCTTCACAACGCCCGCTGCCGGCCTGACGGCTTTTGGGCTGGGATTGGGTGAGATCGGCACCGCCAGCCCCATCACGGTGACGCTCTCTGATGGCGAGACCTTCACCGCCAGTCCCGCCGTGAACGGCACTGTCTATCTCGGCCTTTCCAGCCAGACGGCTATTACCTCATTTACTCTGCAAACCTCCAGCGGCGCCAACATTGAGCTGACCGATTTCTTTGCCGGAGTTTCCAATGAGTCCGCTTCGGCGCCCGCCCCGGCTGCCGAAGTGACCACGGCCATCATGATCGGCACGGGCCTCTTGCTCTTTGGGGCGCGGAGGCGCGTGTTTTCTAACCTGTCGCGGTCGAAGGTTGTACGTGAAAATCTGGCATAGAAAAGTTTGCGCGCCTTAGCACTCTCCTGCTGAAAGGTTTATAAATGAAATTCAAGCTCTTTTCCGCCATAATCTTCGCCGCCGCTGTGGCGCATTTGAATGCAACGGAGATTGTCACCGCCTCCTACGCAGCCTGGACCGCGACCGTATCGGGCGCACCGGCGGAATGGGATTTTTCGTTTTCCGGCGGAACATCCTATAGCACCGCCGCCGGCTACACGCTGAACGCGGGCAGCTATGGCCCGCTGATAGTGACCGGCCCGGACGGCAGCGGCTACAGCCTGAATGAAAATCCGGCTTACTTTGACAGCACAACGTCCCAAACCGTGGCCACGCTGGAAAGCGCCAGCGACGGCGTCGGCAGCATGGTTTTCACCGCGCCTTCGGCCGGCCTCACCGCCTTTGCGCTGGGCCTGGGTGAGCTGGGCACGGCCAGCCCAATCACCATTGCCTTGTCCGACGGCGAGACATTTACCGCCAATCCGGGCGTGAATGGCGATCTTTTCCTCGGATTTTCCAGCGCGACCGCCATCACGTCGTTCACGCTGAGCACAACCGCCGGGTCGAGCGCCGGCTCAAGTATTGAACTGACCGATTTCGACGCCGGCGCGTCCAGCCAGCCCGAGCCGGCGGCCGAGCTGACAACCGGCATCATGATCGGAAGCGGATTGCTGTTCTTCTTGGCGCGCGGCCGAAAATTTTCCAGCCTGTTCCGCGCGCAACCCTAGCCGGTTGCGCGTGTTACTGTGAAGGCTGATTCCATGGCCTGGTTTACACGTCAAAAGCCGCCGATTGAGCCGTCAGATGACAACGAGAAAAACATACGCACGGAAGGATTGTGGCAGAAGTGCGATGCCTGCGGGCAAATCATCTGGCGCAAGGCGGTGGAAGACAATCTCAACGTCTGCACGAAATGTGGCCACCATTTCCGCATGGGCGCGCGCGAGCGCCTGAAGTTTCTTTTTGACGACGCCGTCTTCACCGAGCATGACAGCGGCATGCGCTCCACCGACCCGCTGAACTTCGTCGATTCCAAAACCTACATCCAGCGCCTCTCGGACATGGCCGAAAGCACCGACATGCGCGATGCCGTCATTTGCGCCACCGGACTCATGAATTCGCGCTCGGTTGAAATCTGCGCGCTGGAGCTGAAATTCATCGGCGGCAGCATGGGCGCGGTGGTGGGCGAAAAAATTGCCCGTTCCATTGAGCGCTGCCTGATGCACAAAACGCCGCTGATTGTGATTTCCGCTTCCGGCGGCGCGCGCATGCAGGAAGGCGCAATCAGCCTGATGCAGTTGGCCAAATTGTCGGCCGCGCTGATGCAACTGGATGAGGCGGGCCTGCCCTATATCAGCGTCATGACCGACCCCACCACCGGCGGCGTCACCGCCAGTTTTGCCATGCTGGGCGATTTGAACATCGCTGAGCCGGGCGCATTAATCGGTTTTGCCGGGCCGCGCGTCATTGAGCAGACCATTCGCCAAAAGCTGCCGGACGGCTTTCAGAAAAGCGAATTTCTGCTGCAGCATGGCTTTCTCGACGCCATTGTCAAGCGGCCTGACTTAAAGAATTACATCAGCAATGCACTAAATTTCTTTCTGGTCTAAGGCGGCCAGAGAGATTTCCCTCGGCGCACCTACTACCTCTACAGCGTGACATGGGTACTGTGTCGACGCCTGGATGCTGATTAATTATTTTCTGATATTGATAGTTCTGCTGCTCGTCAGCGGGCTGACGCTGGATGCGGGCCTGCTGGAATGGAAGCAGATCGCCCTGCAAACTGCCGCCGACGCAGCCGCCCAGGAAGCCATGCTGTGCGTGGCCCGCAACGATGGCACATGGTCGTCCAACGGCCAGACCCAGGCTGCGCAAAACGGCTTCACCAGCGGCGTCAACGGCGTCACCGTCACCCTGGCGAATCCGCCCACTTCAGGCAGCTACAGCGGCGACAGTTCAGCGGTCCAGGCCACCATTTCCCAATCGGTGCGCACCGTTTTCATGGGGCTGGTCAATGGCGGCACGGCCACGGTGGCGGCCACGGCGGTGGCCAAGGTCTTGCCCACCTGCCTCTGGATCATGGGGCAAAACAGCACCAATTCCCAAACCACTCTGCACTTGTCTTCGGCCACCATGGGTCTGGGCTGCGGGGTTTATGTGAACACTTCCAGCGGACCCAATCTGGGCGTCGATGGATACTCGGTTCTGCTGGCTACCAGGATAAGGCTGCAGGGCGCGGCGTCCAACAATGATTCCAGCGGAACAGTGACGCCCATTCCGCGTTTCGGCGCGGCAGCCAAGAACGATCCGCTGGCCTATGTCGCTTCGCCCGTTTTCAGTTCCTGCACATCCACCAACACAACGCTGAATAACGGCACCTTTGTCATGAACCCCGGCACCTATTGCGGCGGAATTGAAATGTCCGGCTCTTACGTCACCTTCAATCCCGGCCTTTATATTGTCACGGGCGGATTGAACTGGACCAATTCGGAAGCACACGGTTCTGGCGTCACTTTTTTCATCACGCAGGGCGGGGGATCGAGCTACGGGAACGTTTACATGGACCACATGTATGACGCCATGTCCGCGCCCACTTCCTCCAGCGGCGGCGGAATCACCGGAGTCTACCTGTTTTACGACCGGACGTGGATAAACCACAATGCCCAGAACATCTATATTGGCAACTCCACCGTCTCGACAGATGGAGTCTGGTACGCCCTGAACACCGGCATGACCTTCAATTACTCCACCTTCACCTGCCCCAATTACTGCGGCCTGGAGGTGGATAACATTTACCAGAATCAGGCCAGCGTGTACGGCTATGCCAACTACACGCCGCTCAGCGGTGTTTCGCCATTTCATTATGAGGACGGGACGCTGGTGCAATGAACTGGGAGCGCGGAAGCGGGCTGGTTGAATTTACCTTGCTGATTCTGGTGCTGATGCTGCTGGCGCTGGGCGTGTTTGACTTCGGAATTGTCATTCAGCGCGGCATGGCCATCTCGGCGGCGGTGCGCGCCGGCGCGGAATTTGGGGCGGCCGATGGCAACGCCAACAACACGGCGGGAATGATCAGCGCGGCCCAAAGCGCGGCGCCCACCATCAGTTCCCTGCATGTCTCGGCCGCCACCTGGTGTGCCTGCACGCCCAATGGAACAACCGTGTCCTGCGGCAGCTTGTGCAACACCTACGACCTGCCCATTCAGTATGTGCAGGTGAATGCGGGCGCCAGCGCGCCCGTGATGTTCCGGTTTCCCGGCATTCCGCGATACATTTCGCTGGCCGGTTCCTCCACCTTGCGGGCAAGATGAGGCGGCGGGCAAAATGAAGCGCCGGGCCACGCAGTCGGGCAGCGCGATTGTGGAGTTCGCCCTGGTTGTGCCGCTCTATTTCATGATCATTTTCGCGCTCGTCCAGCTCGGCATCGTGTTCGCCGGCTATTGCGGCGCGCAGTACGCCGCCCAGCAGGGCGTCCGGTACGCGATTGTGCATGGCTCGGAAAGCAGCAATCCGTGCTCGGGCGCAACCATTAGCGCCTATGTTGCGCCATATTTGTGGGCCGCCCAGCGGAATAGCTCCACGGTGACAGCCACCTGGAATCCAAACAACGGCGCCGGCAGCACGGTCACGGTGAGCATTACGCTGACTTACCAGACGGGGCTGCCGTTTTCCGCGCTGCACACTCTCACGGTGGGAACAACGGCCCAGGGGACCATTTTGTATTGAGCTACATCTTGGCCATGCGGAGGCCTTTTTCCAAGCCCTCATGCGCCGCTAGCCGCAGATCGTCCATTCGCTTGCGAATATCATAAGCTCTGGCAGGGCTGGTAACCTGAAATCATGCCGAATGCGGTCGCAATGGATAAACGCGAGATTGCCAAACTCATTGCGGAGGGTCACCGCCGGATTGAGCCTTCCATCAGCCATGCCTTTCGCATTGTCTCCGACCACGAGCACGAAAGGGACGAGCCGGTTAAATTGCTGGAAGTCAATCCTGACACGCTGGCTGCGGGCGTTGTTCCGGTTGTGTTTGGCGCTTTCCCGCCCGATTTCCCGTATGCTTCGGTCGTCGTCGAGGTGACGGAAGGCGAGTTTGAAAAAATTCGTGAGGGCAGTTTGCAACTGCCTGATGGCTGGCGGCTGGACGAAGTGCTGTACGAACCCGCCGCTTGATGAAAAGCTGGAGCGCGGCCTTCGCCCGTCAAGCTCAATCCGACCTGGACGCGTATGAGCTTCTGGCAGCCAGCGCCCTTCCGGCCAGCCACCGGCTTCATTATCTGCAAATGTGGCTGGAGAAGTTATGCAAGGCCTATCAGTTGAAGGAATCGCCCCAGATGGAGCTAACCCACCAAGTGGTGTCGAAAATTCTGCCCAAACTGATCGAAGAGAATTGGACGCGCGTGGGCTCTAAACATAGGCCTGACATGAAGGCCGTAAGAAATCTGTGCCGCGAAATAGATCTGCTCCACCCGCAGATTGATAACGGCGGCAAGCGGCCCGATAACGTTGAATATCCATGGGCCGGCGATGCAGCCATTGAAACGCCAGCGTTGTGGCGCTTTGGCGTTGCTCAGCGGTTGACGACACCGGCAGGCCGGCTGCTAGTGAAAGTGGCGGCGAGCCTGACGCGCAATCCTGTTTTGTTCCCCGATTCAGACTAAAATCAAATTCAATGAAATTTCTTTGCTTCTGTCTCCTCGCCGCCGCCCTCAGCGCCGCTGATCTGGACAACGCCGCCAGGCAGCTCTCGCGCGACATCTTCCGCGAACTGATCGAAATCAACACCACCGATTCCGTCGGCAGCACCACCGTCGCCGCCCAGGCGATGCGCCAGCGGCTTCTCACCGCCGGTTTTCCCCCAGCCGATCTGCAGGTGCTCGGCCCGAACGACCGCAAAGGCAATCTCGTCGCGCGCTTTCGCGGCACCGGCAAGGGCAAGCCGATCCTGATCATCGCCCATCTGGATGTGGTCGAGGCGAAGCGGTCCGACTGGACCACCGACCCGTTTCAGTTCGTCGAAAAAGACGGCTTCTTCTATGGCCGCGGCACCCAGGACATGAAGGACAGCGACGCCATCGCCGTCGTCACCCTGATTCGCTTCTTGCAGGAAGGCTACAAGCCCAACCGCGACATTATTCTGGCGCTGACGGCCGATGAAGAAGGCGGCACGTTCAATGGCGTCGACTGGCTGCTGAAAAATCACCGCGAGCTGATGGATGCCGAATATGTTCTGAATCCAGACGCCGGCGGCGTGATGACGGACAAAGGCAAGCCGGTCGACGTGGAGGTGGAGGCCACCGAAAAACTGTATGCCGATTTTCAGTTGACGGCCACCAATCCGGGCGGCCATAGCTCGCTTCCCCGGCCCGACAACGCCATCTACGAAATCACCGATGCGCTGAGCCGGCTGCAGCGCACCCAGTTTCCGTTTGAGCTGAACAATGTCACGCGCGCCTGGTTCAGCCAGATCACCGCGTCGGAGAAGCCCGACGTCGCGGCCGAAATTCGCGCCATGCTCAAATCGCCGCCCGATCCCGGCGCGATTGCCAAATTGTCCGAAAGTCCGCGCTTCAATTCCACCATGCGCACCACCTGCGTGGCCACGCGCTTAAGCGGCGGCCATGCCGACAACGCGCTCCCGCAAACGGCCCAGGCGCTGGTCAATTGCCGCATTCTTCCCGGCCATTCGAAAGAAGAAGTGCGCCAGGATCTGATCCGCATTTTCGCGGACAGCAAGATTGCGGTCCGCTACAAGGACCCGGCCACGGCTGAATATCTGGACAAAGCGCCGGACACCAAAGCCTTTCTGCCGCCTCCTTTGCGCGCCGATGTCATGGACCCGCTGCGCGCCATTGCCGCAAAAATGTGGCCCGGCGCGCCGGTCATTCCGGAGATGGAGACCGGCGCATCCGACAGCATCTACACCATTGCGGCCGGCCTTCCGAGTTATGGCATCTGCGGCATTGCCATTGATGCCGACGACGTGCGCGCGCATGGCAAAGATGAGCGCCTGCGCGTCTCCTCCTACTACGACGGTGTCGATTTCTATTACCGCTTCTTGAAAGCTCTCACATCTGAATAGGTATGAACATCAGCCGGCGAAGTTTCCTCAAACTAACTGCGGCTGCCACTCTGTCTGCTGCCCAGCCCGATTGCACGCTGCGCATCGGCAAAATCACTCTGGAGGTTGCGCCCGGAAAATTTGTCAAAACCACCGGCTTCAATGGCTCCGCGCCCGGTCCGCTGCTGCGCTTGAAGGAAGGTCAGCCGGTCAGCATTCAAGTCGTCAATGAGCTGGACCGCCAGGATATTGTTCACTGGCATGGGCTGCACATTCCTTCCTCAGTGGATGGCGCAATGGAAGAGGGCAGCCTAATGGTGGATGGCCACGCGTCTCGCCTGTATTCGTTTACTCCCAAGCCCAGCGGCACGCGCTGGTACCACACGCACACCATGGCCGGGCGAGATTTGAACCGCGCCACGTACACCGGCGAATTCGGTTTCTTGTACATCGAGCCGAAGGCCGATCCCGGAGCTTTTGACCAGGAGCATTTTCTGGCCTTTCGCGAATGGGATGCGTACATGACGACCGGCGCGGAGGGCGACAGCTCCCTGTCCGTTGCCTATAAGCATTGCTCGGTGAATTCGCACGCGCTGGGTTTTGGCGAACCCATTCGCGTGAAGCCACGCCAGCGCGTGATGCTGCGCATGCTGAATGCCAGCGCCACGGTTCACCGGCGCGTTGCGTTTTCCGGGCATCAGTTCCAGGTGGTGGCCATGGATGGCAACGCGCTTCCCAAGCCTGTGGCGACGGATGTTCTGGAACTGGGGCCGGCTGAGCGCATTGACGCCGTTGTCCAGATGAATCAGCCGGGCGTTTGGATTCTGGGCGCAACCGATGACCACGACCGCCGGCAAGGCCTCGGCATTGTGTTCGAGTACGCCAATCAAACGGGCGAAGCGCAATGGACTGCGCCTTCCACAGCGCGCTGGGATTACCGGATCTTCGGGGCCAGCGGCCCGCCCGCCGATTCAAGTGCCAAGCCCCTTCCGCTGGTGTTTGAAAAGAAGTGGGCCGGGAATAACTGGGTGGATCATTGGACGGTGAACGGCAAGTCTTATCCAAAGACAGATGTCATCCCGATTCACGCGGGTGACACGTACCGGCTGATCTTTGACAATCGCAGCAATGAAGCCCATCCAGTGCATCTGCACCGCCATACTTTGGAGTTAGTGGAGGTGGAAGGCGCGCCCACTTCCGGCATTCGCAAAGATGTTGTTGTCGTTGGGGCCAAACGCAAGCTGATGGCCGAGTTCAAGGCCGACAATCCGGGGCCGACTTTGTTCCATTGCCATCAGCAGATGCATATGGATTATGGCTTCATGACGCTGCTGAATTATGCGTGACATATAAACTTGAAGCTCATGCCCAACGCGCTCATTCACGAAAAAAGTCCGTATCTCCGCCAGCACGCCGATAACCCGGTGAACTGGCTGCCGTGGGGCGCGGCCGCTTTCGAAAAGGCGCGCGCGGAAGACAAGCCGATTTTTCTGTCCATCGGTTATTCCACCTGCCACTGGTGCCACGTCATGGCCCACGAATCGTTCGAAAGCGAATCCACGGCCGCAATCTTGAATCGCGATTTCATCTGCATCAAGCTGGACCGCGAAGAGCGGCCCGATGTGGACCGCATCTACATGCTCTTTGTGCAAGCCACCACCGGCAGCGGCGGCTGGCCCATGTCCGTCTTCCTCACTCCCGCGCGGAAGCCGTTTTTCGGAGGCACTTATTTTCCCCCTGACAACCGCTATGGCCGTCCGGGCTTTCCCGCGCTGCTGGGTTATATCGCCGACACCTGGAAGAAGGATCGGGCGAAGATTGAAGAATCCGGCGAGAGCGTGACCGGCCAGCTTCGCCAGCTTTCAGCTTCCGGCGCGCAGGCATCGCAGGTGGACTCGGATCTTTTCGAAGCGGCGTTTTATTCGTTTCGGCGCTCGTTCGATTCAGTTCACGGCGGCTTCGGCGGCGCGCCGAAATTTCCGCGCCCCGTGGTGCTGAATTATTTGCTGCGCTATCACTTTCTGAAGCAGAATGAAGAGGCGCTCGACATGGTTTCCGCCACGCTGACCGCGATGGCGGCCGGCGGCATGCACGACCAGTTAGGCGGCGGCTTTCATCGCTACTCCGTGGATGAGCGCTGGTTTGTTCCGCATTTTGAAAAGATGCTGTATGACCAGTCGCAGCTGGCCGTTTCCTACCTGGAATCGTTTCAGCTTACGGGCAACGAAGAGCATGCAACGGCGGCCCGCCGCATTTTTGCTTACGTGCTGCGCGATTTGACTCATCCCCAGGGCGCGTTTTATTCTGCCGAAGATGCCGACAGCCCTGATCCGGAAAAGCCGGGCCATTCAGGCGAAGGCGCCTTTTATATCTGGCGGCAATCCGAAATCGAATCACTTCTGGGAGACGCAGCGCCGGAAATCATCGATTATTTCGGCGTGGAGCCCGATGGCAATGTCGAGAACGACCCGCAAGCCGAATTCACCGGGCGCAACATTTTGTATTTGGACGACCCCACTTTGCCATCCCCTTCCGAAGAGCCGCTGAAGATTCTGTTTGAAGCGCGCGCCAAGCGTCCCAGGCCGCACCTGGATTCGAAAATTCTGACCGCCTGGAATGCCCAGATGATTTCGGCGTTGGCCACGGGCTATCTGGCGCTGGGCGATGACACTTACCTCGCCGCGGCCCAGAAGGCCTTTCAGTGGATTTGGTCCACGCTGTTCAATGCGGAGAACAATCAGTTATGGCGCCGCTTCTGCGATGGCGAAGCAGCCATTGCGGCCTTTCTGGACGATTATGCGTTCCTGGGCCACGCCGCCCTGACGCTGTTTGAAGCCACCGGGCAGCCGTCTTATTTGGACAAGGCGCTGCTGCTGGCCGGCCAGATCTCGGCCCGCTTTGAAGATCCGGCGGGCGGGTTTTTCAGCACGGAAGCGGGCGCGGCCGATTTGCTGCTGCGCATGAAAGACGATTACGATGGCGCGGAGCCTTCGGGCAACTCGCTGGCCACGGATCTGTTTCTGCGGCTGGCGCACGTCTTCGGCGATGACACGTTCGCTCCGCCTGCGCAGCGGGCTTTGTCAGCCTGCGCCGCGAAGGCAAAAGCGCAGCCGACAATGGCCCCGCAACTGTTGTGCGCGGTGGCGCGGCTGCTCTCGCCGCCGGAACATTTTATCGTTCGCGTGGCGGATGAAGCAGCCGCGCGCTCTCCCGAAGTGCTGGCCATTCTTCAAGAACAGCGAAAAAAATTCCAGCCGTTTCGCGCGGTGTTTGCGCTGGTGGATGGGGTGGAACTCTCTCCGTTTTTGGCAAGCCTGAAGAGGGAGAAGCGAATTACTATCTATCAGTGCGAAAATTTGGCATGCGCCTTGCCGGTGGAGCTTGAGTGACTCTAGGAACGAACCGCAGCGCGTTTCTGGGGGGCAGGGTCAGGGTCAGGGACGGGACTAGGGGAGGAGCCAGGCGCAAAGCGGGAAGTGGTGTCAGGAGAGTTATCATTGCGGCGGTCACGCAGCCAAGTTGTCACACCGATAGCGAAAGCCACGCTGCCCACGACCGCACCGCAAATCGCCTGCACAGACAACACAAACATCCCTACTTCCGTTTTACCACAAACACCACCCCCAAATCCATCATCACACCAACAATCATCAGCACCAAAGAATCATTTCTCACGGTATCCTGCTTCCGCTGCTCCCGCGCCAAAGCCTCTTCCCGGAATCGCCTGAGGGGTGCAGGATCTTTCTCATGCACAAATGCATCAACCGCCCGATCCTCCTCCATTATTCTTTCAGCCACCGGCGAGTATTCAGAAATCGTAAGCGCCAGCAGTATCGCAGCCAGCACCAGCATTAGCATAACCCGATTATTTCGTTCCACTCTCGGAGCCGCACACCGAAAAATGGCATCCGACGCAAACACCGAGCCGACCAGCAAAAGCGCCCCATCATCGATTGCAGCATGAAACCGCGTGATATACAGCGGCAGGAAAGCAACCGCGGCGGTTCCCAGCAATACCACGGCGTTCGTTAATCGTTCATCAGGCTTCTTCCCAGGCATAGGCTGCAAGAGTTCAGCCTAGCAGCCGCCCCTTCACACCCGCAAAGCCGCCATTGGATCCACCCGCGCCGCCCTCCGCGCCGGAACCCAGCTCGCCATCAGCGCCGCCGCCGCAAACAAAACCCCAATCCCCAAAAACGTCCCCGGATCAGTCCCGCTCACCCCAAACAGCAGCCCCTTCAGCGCCCCAGTCATCCAAAACGCCCCCGCCATCCCCAGCCCAATCCCCATTGTCGCCAGCGCCAACCCCTGCCCCATCACCAGCCGCAAAATATCCCCCGGCTGCGCGCCCAAGGCCGACCGAATCCCCAACTCCTGCACCCTTAAGGCAACCGAATAAGACACCGTCCCGTAAATCCCAATCAGCGCCAGCACCAGCGCCACCCCCGCAAACGATGCCAGCAATCCCACCACCAACCGCCGCCGCCCCAACTGCGCATCAACAAGGTCCTCCATCGAATTCACTTCCGAAATCGCCAAATCTCGGTCCAGCCCCCGCACCACCTGCCGCACCTGCGAAGTCAACTGATGCGGATCGCCCGCCGCCCTCACCGCCAGCAGCGCCGAAGGCTGCGGCGATTGCGCAAACGCCACATACACCGTCTCCGGCCACGCCGCATTTTCCAGATTCTGATGCACCGCCGGCACCACGCCAATAATCCGCGCCGGCTGCAAATTCACGCCGCCAATCAGCAACTGCTTGCCAATCGGATCGCGCATCCCAAAGCGCTTCGCCAGCGCCTCATCCACAATCGCCACGCGCTCGCTTTCCTTCTTGTCCTGCTCTGTAAAATCGCGCCCGCTTCGCAGCGGAATCTGCAAAGTCCGAAAATACCCCGGCGTCACCACGCAAATGGTCGCAATCGGCCGCTGGTTCAGCCGCATCACCGGCTTCGCCGCATCCTGCACCGGACTGCCCGCGTAATCGGTCATCGGCAAAGTCATCGCGGCCGTCGCGCTCTCAATCCCCGGCGTCGAACCCGCCCGCGCCGCCAGCTCTTCAAAAAACGCCGCCTGCTTCTGCTCCGTCTCATAGCGCAGCGGCGGCAGCGTCACCCGCACCGTCAGCAAATGCGCCGGATTAAAGCCCACATTCACATCGCGCAGCCGCATCACGCTCTCCATCATCAGCGTGGCCCCAATCAGCAGCACCACCGAAAATGCAATCTGCCCCACCACCAAAAAATCGCGCGCACTCCGCTTCCCGCCGCTGCCCGCATCCGCGCCCGTCCCGCGCAAAACGCTCATCAAATCCGGCTGCGACGCGCTCAGCGCTGGAGCCAGCCCAAACACCGCGCCCGTCGCAATCGAGAGCAGCAAAGCAAACACCAGCACCGCCCAATCCAGATGAATTTCCGAAGCCCGCGGAAGCGCAAGCGCCGCCAGCAACGGCAAACTCCGCCACGCCACCAGAACCCCCAAAGCGCCGCCCGCCAAAGACAAACTCAAGCTCTCCGCCAGCAGCAGCGACATCAATTGCCAGCGCGAAGCCCCCACCGCCGCGCGCACCGCAAACTCCCTGGCTCGCGCCCGCGCTCGCGCCAGCAGCAAGCTCGCCACATTCGCGCACGTGATCATCAGCACAAACCCGACCGCGCCAAACAGCATCCACAGCATCGTCCGCACATCCGTCACCAGGTGCTCTTTCATCAGCGTCAATTCCACCGGCGATTTCGCCTTCGCATCCAGCATCGCCGGATGCTCGGCCGCATAGCGATGATGAATCAGCACCATCTCCGCATTCGCCTGCGCCATCGTCACCTGCGGCTTTAAGCGCCCAAACAACTCCAGAAATGGGCTCAGCCGCCGCGATTTTTCCGGCATTACCGGCCATTCCTCCGGCCGCGTCATCCAAACATCCACATCCGCGAAAGGAAACGGAAAGCGCGGCGGCAAAACGCCCGCAATGCGGTAAGGCTTCTGGGACAGCGTGATGCTCCGTCCCAAAACTTGCGGATCGCCGCTGAACCGCCCGCGCCACAGCTCCGAACTGATCATCACCGCGTCCTCTGAATCCAAAAAGCTCCGCCCCAAAATCGGCGCGCGTCCCAGTATCGAAAGAAAATTCCCCGACACGCGCACCGCCTTCAGCACCTCCGGCCCCGCGCCGCCCGTCAAAGTCACGCTCTCCGCATTCGCAAACGCACCCACGTCGCGAAACGAAGTCGAATTCTTCTTCAGCTCCTCAAACCGCGTCGGCGAAGCCCCGCCCGCCACGCGCACCAACTGATCCGGCTCGCGATAATCCAAAGGCTTCAGCAGCACCGCCCGAATCACCGAAAACATCGCCGTGTTCCCGCCAATCCCCAAAGCAATCGTCAGCACCGCCGTCACCGCAAAAACCGGACTCTTACGCATGCTCTAAACTAACCAATTCCCCCGCGAATATCCCGCAGCGTCACGAAAAGCGTCAGCCATTCATTGAGCGAGGGCTCGCCGCAATCGAAACCATCCAGCTCGTGATCATCGGCCACCAACGCAGGTGGTGCCGTTAAAGCCATTGGCTATTCCCTGGGCGGCATCCCGCGCCTTCGGTTCGCTCAATCTTGTCGCCATCATCACCCTTTCACTTCCCCGCCTTCTCCAGCTCCAGCGTGATCGTCCCAATCGGAAAACCCATCTGAAACCGCATCTGCACCGGCACATGCGCCGCATCATCGCTCAGCCAGATCAGCATGCTGCCCTTCTTCCGAAACACCACATTGTCAAAAATAAACGCCTCATACCGCGTCGTCGCATACATCTTCCCGTCCACCGTGATGTTCTCTTTCGCCTGCGCCTCAATCCGCGCATTCGCCATCTTCTTGCCATTCACAATCGGCACCATCATCGACTTCCCCGGCTCCAGCTTCGTCATTCGCAAAAACGCCAGCGCGCCAATAATTTCATGCGTGCAGGGCGCAATGTCCACCTCGTGATGCTCCTGCACATTCTTCGCCAGGTCATGCATGTCGAACACCGCCTTGTGCTTGATGTTGTCGAATTGCTCCGTCTCCGTCACATGCCGCTTGCCTTCCTTGGCTTCAAATGCCGAACTCTCGCCGCAAAACTTGTCATTGCTCGCCATCACCTTGTACGTGTCCTCAATGCGAAACAGCCGGCTCACCAATCCCGCGCTCTGCAGATTCAGCTTGATCTCCCAATTCTGCTGCGCGCGCTCCAGTTGCAGTTGCGCCTGCCCCGCCGTCACCATGCGCCATTCAATGCGGTAAGAAAGCGTCTCGGGCGCCGGAAACGGCTCCTGCGCGCCCGCGCTCACGGAAAGAAGCATCAACACCAGCCGGCAAAATTTCATCGTCAAAAGTTTAGAATCCAATCGCCGCCAGCACTTCCGACGGCTTCTTGTCAAAGGCGCGGCAAATCGCCAGCAGGCTCTCCACGCTCGGCAAATTCGCGCCCCGCTCAATGGAGCTGATCTGCGAAACGCTCAGCTTCGTGGCCGCCGCCAGGTCTTTCAAAGACCAGTCGCGCTCCACCCTCATCAGCTTGATGCGGTGCCCCAGCCGCTCGCGCAAGCGGTCTTGCGGCGTGCTGCCCAGGCTGTATTGCTCAATCGCGTTTTGCAGCACCTGCCGCAGCTGCGCAATCGAAAACGGCTTCGCCAGGTAGTCAAAAACGCGCAGCCGAAACGTGTTGCGCATGCTCTCCATCGACGGAAAACCCGTGATGATCACAATGCACAATTCCGGCCAGCGCATCAGCAATTGCTCCAGCACCTCTTCGCCCTTCGCCGCGCCCATTTTCATGTCCAGCAAAACAATATCCGGCACCCGGCTTTCGGCCGCCGCAAACAGCTTGTCCGGCTCGGCAAACGTGCGCACCGCGTACTTTCCCTCGTCCCCCAGCAGGTCTTCAATGTAGTTGCGAAAATCCAGATCGTCGTCCAGAACCGCCACATCCACCGCGCCCACCGCGCTGACAATTGTTTCTTCGCTCATGCGCCTGCCGCCGGCAGCACTACCTCAAGCGCCGCCCCGCCTTCCGCCCGGTTAGACGCCGAAATCGTCCCGCCATGTTGCGTCACAATTCCTTCCGCCACCGTCAACCCCAGCCCCGTGCCGCGCGCATCCAGCCGCGTGCTCACAAACGCCTCAAACAAATTCGGCAGCACATGCGCCGGAATGCCCGGCCCGTTGTCAATCACCGAGCAGCAAACCCACCTTTGCCCGCCGCGCTGCATCGGCCGCGTCTCCACCTGAATCACCCCGCCCGCCGACACCGCCAGCAACGCGTTGCGCAGCAAATTCACAAACACCTGCACCAATCGGTCCGGATTGCCAATCACCTGGTCGGCCGCGCGCGCCCGGTTTTCAAACGTCACCGCCGAAGCCTTTTCGTCAATCGCCACCAGGCTCCAGCTTTCGTCAATAATGGAATGCACGTTGACAATCTCGTTCTCCTGCTTGCGCACGCGCGCAAAATCCACCAGCCCTTCGCTGATCTTGCGCAGCCGCTGCGTCACCCTCAGCATCCGGTTCACGCGCTCCATCGTGTGCGCGTCCAAATGGCTTTCCAGCAGCTTCTCAATCGACCCCTGCAGCACCGCCAGCGGCGTGTTCAGCTCATGCGCCACGCTGGTGCTCAGCAATCCCAGGCTCACCAAACGGTCCTGCTCCTCCAGCTTCTGCAGCGCGCTTTCCAGATGGTCTTCCTGGTGCCGCAACTGCGCCACCGTCTGGTTGCGCGACCGCATAATCTGCCCAATTTCATCGTTCAAAATAAACTGCTCGTCAATCATCTCGTGTTTGCGGTCGTCGCATTGCGTCGCCTCGTCCGCCTTCAGCATCAGCGTCAAAGGCTGATACACATACTGCGGCATGATGATGAACTCCAGCACCACAATCGACAACCCATAAATCGCGCCCAGCGTGGTGAACAGCAGCATCTTGGCCTTGTGAACCGCCACCGCGTCTTCCTTGCCCAGCCACGCGTTCATGGCCGCGTCGCGCGCCCGCTCATTCTGCGGAATCATCTGCGCAATCATCTGCGTCTCGCGCTGCTTGGTCGCCTCAATCTGCCGCGAAAACAGCGGAATCACCGACAAATAAACCGACGCCGCCAGCACAATGAAAAAAAGATTGTGCAAAATCACCAGCTTCCGCCTCACGTTCAGCCCGCCAAAAAGGCGGAACACCAGCGACGGCGGCTTCAGCGGCTTATCGTTTTTGCTGCGCCAGTTCGGCCTGTTCACCCGATTCCTGCTCCTTGTATTGCAGTTGGTACAGCTTCCAGTAAATACCCTTCAGCCCCAGCAATTCCTGGTGCGTGCCCATTTCGCGCAACTGCGCTTTGTGCATCACCACAATCTTGTCCGCCCGCTGAATGGTCGATAGCCGGTGCGCAATCACCAGCGACGTTCGGTTCGTCACCAGCCGCGCCAGCGCCTCGCGCACTTTGAACTCAGTCTCGGTGTCCACGCTCGACGTGGCCTCATCCAAAATCAGAATCGTCGGGTGATGCGCCAGCGCGCGCGCAAAGCTGATCAGCTGCTTCTGCCCTGTCGAAAATCCGTTCCCGCGCTCCCGCACGGCCGTGTCAAAACGCTCCGGCAGCGTCATCACAAAATCCGCCAGGTTCACCTGCTCGGCCGCGCGCCGAACGTCTTCCATCACAATGCCCGCCGTGCCCAGCCGGATATTGCTTTCAATCGTTCCCGTGAACAAATAAGGGTCCTGCAAAACCACGCCAAACCGCCGCCGCAAATCGGCCAGGTCAAACTCCCGCACGTCAACGCCGCCAATGCGAATCGCGCCCTTCTGGACATCATAAAAACGCAGCAGCAAATTCGTCAGCGTTGTCTTGCCCGCCCCCGTGTGCCCCACCACCGCCACCGTCTCGCCCGCGCCAATGCGGAAGCTGACGTCTTTCAAAACCCAATCCTCGCCGTTGTAGGCAAACCAGACATGGTCAAACTCCACATCCACCCTGCCTTGCGGAAACGCCGCTGGCGCAGCCGGACTCACCACACTAGCCTTCGTGTCCAGCAGCTTGAAAATCCGCTCCGAAGCCGCCATCGCCCCCTGCAAAATGTTGTACTTTTCGCTCAAATCCTGAATCGGCCGGAAAAACCGCAGCCCATATTGAAAGAACGCCACCAGCACGCCCAGCGTCAGCGCCCCCTGCCGAATCCGAAACCCGCCATACGCCAGCAGCATCGCCAGCGCCAGCATCCCCAAAAACTCCACCACCGGGTAAAACCATCCATACGCCGTGATCGAATCCTTGAACGCAACCATGTGGTCGCGGTTGATCTTCTCAAACTCTTCCGTGCTGCGCTCTTCCCGGTTGAACAATTGCAGCACCACAATGCCCGCCACATGCTCCTGCAAATAAGCGTTGATCTTCGCAATCGCCACGCGAATCCGCCGGTAACTCTGCGACGACACCTCCCGAAACTTCATCGTCGCCAGCACCACCAGCGGCATCACCGCCAGCATCAAGCCCGTCATCCCCGGGCTCAGCCGCAGCATCGCAATAATCACAAACGAAAGCATCAGCAAATCGCCCACAATCGCCACCAGCCCCGACGCAAACAAATCGTTCAGCACATCCACATCCGTCGTCACGCGAGTCACCAGCCGCCCCACCGGATTCTTGTCGAAATAGCTCACATCCAGCGTCTGCAAATGCGCCATCAACTGCTTGCGCAAGTCAAACATCGCCTTCTGCCCTGTCCACTGCATGAGATAGGTCTGCCCGAAATCAAACACAAACCCCAGCACAATCACCGCCAGGTAAAGCCCCGCCAGTTGCGTCAGCCCGGCCGCGCCGTCGTTCGACAGCCACGCGTCCAAATACGGAATCATCGCCTTGTGCTTCGCCGGCAGCAAATATTTGTCCACCGCCAGTTTCGTAATCAGCGGTCCGATAATCTGTAAGAGAGAGTCAACCAGCAGCAGCACTAACGACACGGACACAATCGCTCGATAAGGCTTCATGTAAGTCAGAAGCCGCCGCATCAGCCGGGAATCGTACGCCTTACCTAATACTTCTTCTTCCAAGTGGTTCCTGTCCCTGTCTCAATCCAGCCTAACGCGCGACTTCCTCTGCATTCACTATGAACGGCCTTGTCCTGATTGATAAACCCTCCGGCTGCACCAGCCACGACGTCGTCGCCCGCTGGCGCAAGCTCGCCAAAACCAAGCGCGCCGGCCACCTGGGCACCCTGGACCCCATGGCCACCGGCCTCCTGATTCTTGTGACGGGCAACGCCACCCGTCTGGCGCAGTTTTTTAACAAAGATGAAAAATCCTACGACGCCACCCTCGAATTCGGCGCAATCTCCAGCACTTACGACGCCGAAGGCGAAGTCATCCTCACCGGCGCGCCCGCGCCCCCTCTCGCTGCCATCGAATCCGCGCTCGAAGCCTTTCGCGGCCACATTATGCAAACCCCGCCGCCCGTTTCCGCCAAAAAAATCAACGGCGTCCCCGCCTACAAGCTCGCCCGCCAGCACATCGAAGTGGATCTCAAGCCCGTCCCCATCCATATTAAAGACCTCGCCATTCAGCGCTTCGAAAACAATCGCCTCCACATCCGCGTCGTCTCCTCCACCGGAACCTACATCCGCTCCATCGCGCATGACCTCGGCCAGGCCCTGGGCTGCGGAGCCATCCTCACCGCCCTGCGCCGCACCCACGTCGGCGATTATTCCGTCCAAGACGCCTTCACCCTCGACGCCCTCGCCGCCCTCGCCGAACAAGGCACCCTCGATTCGGCCGTCACCCCCACCGCCCGCATGCTCCCCGCCATCCCGTCCGAATATTTCGACGAGCAAATCGAAACCCAAATCCGCCAGGGCCGCGACTTCCGCACCTCCCCCTTCGTCGTCCCCCCCGGAGCCCCGCTCGTCAAAGCCGTCTCCCGAAACGGCGACCTCATCGCCATCGGTCAGTTAAAAATCCCTAATTTATACCACCCCGGAACCGTTTTATAGCCGCCATCATCGTTAATAGAAGGTGGGTGTGTTACACAAGGGAAGAATGAAGCGGCGTCTGTTCGTTTGTGCGTGTTGCGCCGTTCTCCTGTCAGCACAAGACGCCAAGCCCCAATTCTTCGCCGGCGTGGTCATCGAATACGACGCCGAACATCTCAAGGTCTCCCGCAACCTCGTCGGCCATCCCGCCGAAACCCACGTCTTCGCCCTCGACCCCAAAACCAAAATCTCCAAAGGCGGCATCAAGCTCAAAAGCCGCGTCACCGTCCGCTACGAACACTCTCCCGACCGCGACCTCGCCCTCGAAATCCAGGTCCGACCCCCCAAATCAACCCAAAAAACCACCTGAACTCCCGTTACAATCAAGACAGCATGGCCACCAGCCCTTCACCGGCAAAAATATCTTTCGATGAATACCTGGAATTGGAGCGCGCCGCGCGCTTCAAAAGTGAATACCGCAGCGGCGAGATTTTTGCCATGTCCGGCGGAACACCCGCCCACGCCCGCCTTTCCGGGCGAATGTTGGTCCTGCTGGACAAGCTCCTTCCAGGCTGCCAGCTCTTCTCCAGCGACTTAAGAGTCTATGCCAAAGCGGTGAACGAAGGCATGTACCCCGATGTCACAGTCACTTGCGAAGAGCTGCAATTCCACGACCGGCGCAAAGATGTCATCCTCAACCCGATGATTGTGGTGGAAGTCCTCTCGCCCTCCACCCGCGACTATGACCTCGGCCTTAAAGCCTCATTTTATCGTTCCATTCCGTCCGTCGAAGCCGTCTTCTTGGTGGACTCAGAACGCCAGTACGTCCAGCGGCAAACTCGAAACCTCGGCTCCTGGACGCTGGATGACCTGACCGAAAACCGCCAGATCGTCTGGAAGAACGGCCATCAGGCCATCACCGTCAGCGACATCTACGCCGGAATCACTCTGTCGTCGTAACGCCGCCTCACCTACGCCCGCCACTCCATCCCGCCTTGTCGTTGACAAAATCCAAAAAAATTTCTTCTCCCGCCAAATCAACATCTTAACCCCTCCCAACCCCGCCCTCCAAAACACCCCCATCCCAAACTCAAACCATGAGCACCAACGCCCTCAAGCACGGCTGCTGCGCCGTCAGCACCCTCCTCCTCCCCACCGAGCGCATCGAAGACTACCAAGCCCTCGAATCCATCTGGCATAACTCCTACAACCCCTCTACCGAAGCCGAGCGTCACCTCGTCCAGGAACTAATCAACGCCGATTGGCTCCTCCAGCGCGCCACCCGCGCCTACGCCAACGTCGAAGCCGAACTCTACGCCCAAAATCCCAACCCGGCACAATGGTCCGAATCACAAGACCGCAAGCTAGGCCGCTACCTCCGCTACAAAACCGCCCACACCAACAACGTCATCCGCTGCCAAAAGCGTGTCGAAGACTACCGCAAAGCCCGCGCGGCCGAAAAAGCCAATCTCGAAAAATCCGCCCTCGCCATCGAGCGCCTCAAAAAGCTCCAGCAAAAAAACTCCGGCATCGTCGACTGGAAACAGCACCTTAAAAACATGCGCGCCCAAGCCGAAGCCCTAGGCTTCGCCCAGCCACTCAACCCCGCAAAAAAGTAATTTTCTTCAAAACCGCAGCCTGGTCTGGGAAACCTCCGCCCAAACCCCAAAAAACCGCGCAAAACCCGCCTCTCAACCCCACTTTTCTTGGCGTCTTAGCGCCCTTGCCAGCCATTTTTCCCCCTTCCGCAAAACCGTTGCCCGCCCCAACCCCGCATTTTCGCCTCCTCTTCTCAATTCCGTTTCGTAACCCCAATCTGGCAAACTAACCAAATGACCTTCCTGCTCCTCCTCGCCCTCCCTCTCCTCTCCGACCCCGCCGTCCAATCCGCCCTCACCGCCATCCAAAACAACGAACCCGAAATCAGCGCCGAACAGATCCGCGTCTGCGAAATTCCCGCCCCGCCCTTTCACGAACAGCAGCGCGGCCTCGAACTCAAGCGCCTCTTCGAGCAGCTCCGCCTCGCCGACGTCCACATCGACCAAGCCGGCAACGTCATCGGCACCCGCCCCGGCGCAAACCCCCATCCCAGCATCGTCCTCGCCGCCCACTCCCTCAACGAAACCTACGACACCACCGACTCCTACAAAGGCACCCAGCGAGCCCTCCTCTTAGTCCTAGCCCTGGCTCAATAGTGGCGCAAACACTCGTGTTTGCCGCGTCGAGACTCGTCTCGACGCTTTTCCCAAACCCCAGTCCCATTTTCCCCAAAAATTTCTTCTCCCTCCGAATCAGCCACTTACCGCCAAACTCACCCGCCAACAGAACGCCCCATCCCGCAACGTAGAAGCAGAAATGCTAACTCTGCTCAATCTACTAACCGGCGAATCTCGGCAAATCTCGGAACTAACTCCCATTTCCTCCGACGAAATCCTCCTAACCGCCGAAGAATCCCTAACTGACCTGCTAAACCTCCAGGCCGCCTGGCAAAAAGACCTCCCAGGTAACTCGCACGCCATCATCACCCTCCGAAACGACCTAATAAGAGCAGACTGGCTCCGCCGCCGCGCCCGCGTCACCCTCCAGCAGCTCCAGCTCGACCTCTATCTCACCCAACTCCCCATCCATTACTGGGACCGCCTCGTCCAGCAGCAAGTCCGCTTCTTCGAAAAGCACGCCGCCCACACCCAAAACGAATTCCGCAAGGCCCTACAGCTCCTGCAATCCCAAAAAACCGCTCAAGCCAAGCCCGAAGCCCCGCCCGACCCGCCGAAACCTGCGCGCGACTACCGCCCCGACATTCCCCAAACCGTCGAAGTCAAAATCATCGACGGCAAAACCATCACCACCACCGACCTGAAGCCCGAAGACTTCCTCAACACCGACCTCCTCAGCGTCGCCGGCCTCGTCTGGCGCAACTTCTGCTTTCACAACGGCATTCCCGCCGAATACGCCTGGGCCACCCAGCACGAAGATGTCGACTACGGCCCGGCCCACTACATTCAAATCGCTTACACCCCTGAAGAATTCAAGGAAATCTGCCTGCGCGAGTTAGCCGCCCGCTCCGAACACGTCCTCGACGGCAACCGCTCCGGCTACTGCCACCACCATGAAGAATAAAAAACGATTCATCCGCCACGAACAATGGATTGAAGTCGAGCAGCGGGAAGGGAAGACTGTCACGCTCTTCTACCCACCTAACGACGAGTTCGAAGAACTCCGACTGAAAATGGATCCGCCGCCCGACATGATCTATCGCCGCCTTAACTTCATCCACGGCATCCCGCCGGAATATATGTGGCTCTGTCCCACACCCGACGTGCGGCAGTATGGAGGCCTCTACCTCCAGCGAATCACTGTCGAAGAATGGCCCTCCATCATGGCGGCCGAAAAAGCCGGCGGCAACAAATTCGTCATCTCCGCCCAATTCCCCCAGCCCCGCCCCGCCGTCCTAGGCCCCTGCCCCTGCGCCCTCTGCCTAGCCGACCCCGACCGCTACACCCGCTAACTATCCGCACCCCAACGGTCGCAGCGGGCGAAAAAAAGGGGGACAGACGAATATGTCCCCAACAGAACGCCTACCCGCCATGAGGACGCCCCTGCGTGGACATATCCGTCTGTCCCCCTTTTTTCGCTGCCCTGCCGTCCGCAACGCCGCTTCACCTGCAGTATGTCCCCAACAGAACTCCTACCCGCCATGGGGACGCCCCTCCGTGGACATATCCGTCTGTCCCCCTTTTTTTCGCTGCCCCTAACTCCCGAAATCCCCAACGGTCGCAGCATGCGAAGGGGGGACGGAGAAGTATGTCCCCAACAGAAAGCCTCCCCGCGTCCAGAACGCCCCTGTGTGGACATACCTCTCCGTCCCCGCTTCGCCCACGCAAGTCTGCAAACTCACGCCGTGGGCATACCTCTCGCTGCCCCTAACTCCCAAAATCCCTACTACTTCACCTGCCCATAATAAGCCCCAGCCCCATGCTTCCGAAAAAAATGCTTCCGATGCAAACTCTCCGAAATACTCTCCGCCCCGCCCCGAATCGTCACCGTCAAATACGCCATGTGCGCAATCTCCTCCAGCACCTCGGCCGTATGCGCCGCCTCCGTCACGCTCGACCCCCAGCAAAAAGGCGCATGCCCGCTAACTAACACCGCCGGAGTCCGCAAAGGCTCTAACTCCCGAAACCTCGAGACAATCACCTGCCCCGTGTTCCACTCATACTCACTCTCAATCTCGGAAGCCGTCATCACCGGAGTCACCGGCACGGGCCCCGGAAAGTAATCCGCATGCGTCGTCCCATAGCAAGGAATCTCCATCCCCGCCTGCGCCCACGACGTCGCATATCTCGAATGCGTATGCACCACTCCATGAACTCCAGGAAACCCCCGATACAAAGCCCGGTGAGTCGGCTCATCGGAGGAAGGCCGCATCGACCCCTCCACCACCTTCCCCTCTAAGTCCGTCACCACCAGATCCGAAGCCCGCAGCACATCATAAGGAACCCCGCTCGGCTTAATCACAACCAGTCCGCTGGCCGCATCAAACCCGCTCGCATTCCCAAACGTGAACACCACCAAGCCCCGCCGAACCAGCGCCAGGTTCGCCTCCAAAACCTCTTCCCTTAACGCCGCCAGCATCATTTCAAGCCTCGCGCCTTAGCCGCAATCCGCCGCAACTGCGGCAGCACATCGCCAATCGTCACCGCCTCGCTCTTCCTCATCCCCAGGGCAAAATACAGCCGCTTATACAGCCGGAACATTTCCTCATACACCAGCACGCTCTCCTTCTCCGGCGCATACATCCGGAACGAAGGGCAAAGCGCATTCTGCGCCGCCTCAATCGACGGAAACGCCTTCGCCGCCATGAACGCAAATATCGCCGACCCCAAACTCGTCACATCGCCCTGCGGCACCAGAATCGGCTTGTTCAAGACATTGGCGTAAACCTGGTTCAAAGCCGCGTTCTTCTGCGGAATCCCCCCGCCATTGATAATCCGCTCCACAACGGTGCCATGCTCTGCCATGCGCCCCAGAATAATGCGCGTGTGAAACGCCGTCCCTTCAATGGCCGCGAACAGCTCATCCTGCGCCGTGCTCGTCAAATGCCAGCCAAACGTCACGCCGCCCAGTTCCGGATTCACCAGCACCGTCCGGTCGCCGTTGTCCCAG
>Ga0116230_10000485_pt1 | contig 35007 bp, 34 predicted proteins | sample S1TSphfallax_3_FD_88678 | JGI IMG/M metagenome (GOLD analysis project Ga0116230, IMG submission 88678) | Host-associated microbial communities from peat moss isolated from Minnesota, USA - S1T2_Fd - Sphagnum fallax MG | ecosystem: Host-associated > Plants > Peat moss > Unclassified | place... | reverse complement strand
GAGGGAACAAAGCGGTGGACTGGCAAAATGGCGCCGGCACGGAGCAACCCGCGATTTCTGGGAATTGGGGAATGGCGGTTTCTCGGCATGGTTGTCCGGACCATTTGCGACTCATCTGAGACACTTGTCAGGCTTCCGTTCGGCCACTTCATTTGCCAATGACTTCGGATCATAACCTGGGCCCGAACTGTGCTTTCGTTAACGTTAGGGCTCCCCGGCTACGGAGTGAGCCAAGCTGAACAGTCTACGCCAGCAAAATTGCTCAATTCAATTGGTGGTGCGACTACCTAATAAATTGAGGTGAGTGTATACTCTAACCAATGTATTGAAAAACAGAGTCAAGTTTACTCCGGGTATCGATTAACTCTCTGTAGAGACGGCAGGAAGTCAGGTCTCTTTTTGATAGTGCCCACTCGCGTGGTGTAATTTTGGAGCGGCCACCGGTGTAATCGTTCAGGCCGTGCGCGGTGTAAGTATGGGCGCCACTGCTTCTATGGTCCTTTGAGTTTGCCTCCGATTATATCATCGGAATCTGTTTCGAAAGGCGGACCGCCCGTAGCTGTTATGTATGCAACCCGCTGGTTAGGCGAAATAATCACGTGATGAGTTAGAAGATAATCGCTGCCCAAAACGATTTTGGGCCTTGTATCTAAGGGTCCATCGTAAACTCGGGATCCCCCTAGCGGATGACCAGGTATAGTTGGCACTGAAGGGTTAGGCGCAGCTCTGATAGCAACATTAGTCATTACTTCGCCGGCAATAATAATTTTGGATATTATTGCAATCTTGTAAAGGTAACCATCGGGGTCAATTTCGGCGGCTTTTCCGCTCGTTGGCGCGCTTGGCTTCCGGACTGGATCATCTTTCAGTATCAAGCCCGCCGTCGAAACCGCAGCCATGTTGATTGAAGAGTATCTCTGACCCGCGTTGATCTGGATCCATATTGGTTTACCACCTATTTCGCCCAAAAATGACGCCAGGTCGTCCTTCATGAGGTCTACAGTGGCTGGTGGTTTATCCCAGGCAATTAGTGAATTATTGACGCAATACTTATCGTGATAAAGTGTGATCTTTTTCTTTGAAAAGTCAAATTCGACTGCACTGCCGGGAAACCAGGATGTCGAGATGACACCCCAAGCATCTGTGTGGGGCGTGACGTCAGCGACGAAAAGGTCAGAACTCGCCGGCTTTTCATTCCCGATTTGAAAATGCTCGATATGCGTACCGTAGATCGGCACCTCTTTTCCATCGACATTTGTGTAAAAGGTAGTTGTGTATGGCTTCAGCGACAGTTTTTCTAGTGCTACTTTATACAAAGTTGTAACATTAGAGCGGTTTGAAAACATCATCCAGCCTTGCTGGCCATTTAACGCCACCGCCATCAGAGGCCTCTTCGCCTCTAAATTTACATCAAACTCAGCGACTTTTTCTATATTACAGTTTGCGTACGCGTGGCCTGAAACCACGAGTGCGCTTCCGACGATTGATGAAGCCCAGGCTAACTTCGTTTTCGCGAATGCGCGCTTCATCCTCGTGACCTTACACATGCCGTCTCACAGAGGGAGTGCATCGAGGCCCTGAAACTGAGAAAGTTATTGTACGGCAACACTTTATCAGCGATTCGCAGGGCGCCTCAATGCCGACAGACTGTACCTCTAATCTATTAGAGTTCGCCAGAGTCGAAACGCGCAAAGTTCTGGCCACTTTCGACGGCGGCGCGATTACGACCGACGCCGGGGCGCTCCTCTTGGGCGCCGCCGAACGGCCGTCGGGCAGGGTGAGCGGCTCATCGGCAAGACGCGGCGGATCATGCTTGCGACCCTGGGACCACGTCTAAAAGCGATAGGCGAGCGCGACGCCGTAAAAACGCGGCGGCAGCGGGACGCACTGGAGAACGCCGCTGGTTCCAGGCGTTCCAAAGGTGGCGTTTGGCGCGGAGTTCAGCACCCCCTGAGGCTCCGCCTCACACGCCTGTTTATTGAATGCGTTTGTCACGTAGCCGCTTAAATTCAGGCGGTCATGGCCAACGTCCATTAAGTCAAGTCGGAAATTTGAAAGCGAGTAACCCTTTGCCAGCTGTGCAGCATTATATCCCACCAGGCTGCCTTCATTCCGGCTCTGGAAATAGAGATGCCAGGAAATGGTGGCGTCGCTGAACGGGATGGCAATGAGAGACTTTATCGGCAGTGAGTAACTGATCGTGTTATTAAACTGCCATGCCGGCAGTGGGAAATGAGTTCCCGTGAGGTTAGCAACTCCCGTCGGCAGGAGATAGCCCGGCGGGGGCGCGTAACTAAAGTTTGTGTATACGGCGTCCAGATAACTGCCGGACGCGCTGAGGGTGAGGGCGCGAATAGGCTTGATGCTGACTTGATATTCCACGCCTTTGATGTGCGCCGACTTTGCATTGACGGTGACGGTGTCCTTCGTGGTGTCCAGGCACTGGCCGGCGTCAAAGGCTGCCTGCGTGCACGCCCCGCCCGTCGTCGTTGTAGCTACGGTTACGTTAGGAAGCGTTTCGCTGACCTGGATATCTGAATAGTCCGAGTAGTAGGCGTCGATGTTGGCCCGGGAGGGCATTCCGAAAACGTGGAGGTCGGTCTTTATGCCCACCTCAAAGTCCTGAATGCTTTCCGGTAGAGCGATGAACGATCCCGGAGATGCTGCGGCGGCGTTTATCCCCCCTGAGCGGTAGCCCGACCGTGTGGTGAAATAGATCAGGGCGCCAGTGAAGACATCATGATCGACAGACACCGTCCACGTCGGCTTATGGAAGGTCTTTTCGAGATTATCGGCGCACTGGGCCTCCGGCAGAAGAACGCCGGCGGCGTTTGTCAAGGAACACGAGTCCGTCTGTCCGGTGTAGGTGACGCCTAGTAAAGTCACGGGTGTGGACCTGTAGACGCCGTTGGCGACCGATTTGGTGGTCTGCGCGGTCGCTGGAAAGAGCGTCGTCTGGGGCGAAAGTTGGGCCTGCCGGATATCTTCGGTGTCCCTGATCCCAGCCGTTACTCGGGTATCATGACTAATCCTGACGGTCGCCTGGGCGTAGCCAGCGTAACTCGTGTTCTCCTGTTTGTCCGAGGTTGGATTAGTGTAGGTAATTTGCTTGCCGGAGGCGGCTGCCGGCACTCCGGCGGAGGGAAGGAAGAGGTAATCCTGATCGCCGTCGTCCGGGCTCAGCTCCTTGAAGACGAATAAGCCTGTAGTCCACGTCAGCCGGTTGTCGAAGTTCGCTCCGTTGATGGTCAATTCAGACTGATAGGACCGGTAGTTTGGCGTGTCGTAGATATAAATGGACGTGACATAGGGAAGCCCACGGCTGATCGCATCGCCAGTGGTGTCAAACCAGCGATAGGCCATGGTCAGCTTTACGTCCAAACCGCCGAAGGTCTTGTCCGCAACACCCGATACGACTTGGAAATGGCCGGTATCGTAGTTATTGAGCGCCTGCTCGGTGCTCCAGAAGCCCTCCGACTGAGCGCGAGCGGCCGCTTTCAGAAGCGAATTATAAGATGTCGGTAAGGCGCTTAAGGCTGTGCCCAAGACGTAATTTGCGTAGTAGGGCGTGATCGTCTGGCCGATTAGGTCAGTGAAGCCGCTGCAGGTGCCAGGGATATTGCAGATCGAAGGCTTATTGCCGGACGCCAGGGTCGTTCCGACGAAATAGCCAAGATCATGGTAGGTCGATCCCGTGTCGTGTTCGACATCGAAACTGCCGCGCAACGTGATGTGAAAGGACGCGTCAGGCTCAAAGCGAAGGGAAAATACACCGGCTGATTTCCGGTCTCCCTCGCCCGGGGTCGTGTTGGAGACGCCGGTTTGCGGGTCGTAAAAGTCGTTCTTGATGTATCCATTGGCCTCCATGGTGTCGATGGCGGCCCGCAGCCAGAGGGTCGACGTCAGCGGCAGGTTGAGCGTGAACCGGGCGTCGGTATGGCCATAATTTCCGTCGGCCAGTCTAACATCGGCCCCAAAGGTGCTCGCCGGCTCCTTGTTGGCGTAAAGGATCGCTCCCCCCGTCGCATTCCGGCCAACAAGCGTTCCCTGCGGTCCTTCAAGAACCTGCAGGCTTTCCGTATCGAAAAGCGCTGCAGTCAGTCCTACCGGGCGGGCATAGTAAACGCCGTCGACGTAGACAGCAACTGCGGTGTCAAAGGAGAGATCGGTGCTTTGTAAGTTCTCTTGACCCCGCATATCTATATTAAATGTGTCCTGACGAAAGGTCGAAGGCTGAACAAAGAGCGAGGGCACGAGAGTTGAAAGGTCTTGAAGACTGTTGATGTTTTGCTTGTCTAAGGCGGCCTGATCCAGAACGGTCATGGCGATCGGAACTGTCTGCGCGACCTCGGCCCGTTTGCGGGCCGTCACGATGACGTTCCCGAAGATGTTCGCGTCCAGCGCAGGCGGCAGATCGGTTGCGACTTGTCCGCTAGGCGATTCTATCCTGGCCGGCTGTGCGACGGCGGCCCCGTTGTCGCTGGCCGCCTGCGCAGGGGGCGCGGCTGCGGACACGAGCGCCGCGTCACTCGCGGCGGCGGTAGAAACCAGCCCTGACGCCGCCAGAAGCGCAAACCCCACCCATAATGGTGTCAACGCACTATCGTCCCTCATCGCTTCCCCCGCGCGGACAGGCTGTGCGCCGCCGTCTTGCGGGCGCCATGAAAAAGCAGGACGTTTCCTCAGTCGCCGCGCAGCCCTCGAATAGGAGACGAGCGTGCCAGAGGCTTGATTGTGACGCGACCCCTCCTGGCGCCCTGCGCGGCGGAGGCGACCGACGTGGTCGTCGCCGCCCTGCTTGTGACCGGGCGGTGGTTTCCTAAACCGGGCGCAGGCGGTTGGGGCGCCAAACCGCCCTAGGCGTTGCGCGCCATCAGCCCGCCATCGACCGGGATCGTGGTCCCAGTGATGTAGGAGGCGGCGGGCAGGCACAGGCTCAGCGTCATATGCGCCACCTCTTCAGGCCGGCCATAGCGCCGCAGGGCCGTGCGGCGCCGGGCGAAGGTTTCCTTCTCAGCGTCAGGAATGGCGGCCGTCATACCGGTGAGAATTGGCCCAGGGCAGATGCAGTTGACGGTAATCCCCTCTGGGCCCAACTCCACCGCGAGGGCGCGGGTGAGGCCGGTGACCCCAGCCTTGGCCGCAGCGTAAGCGCTATCACGGCTTGTAGCTCCGAGGGCCTCCGTTGAGGCGATGTTCACGATCCGCGCCGCGCGGGATTTGCGCAGGTGGGGCAGGGCTGCGCGGATGAGGCGCTGCTGGGCCGTAAGCAGGACCATGAACGCACGCGTCCATGTCGCCTCGTAGTTCTCCGTATCAATAGCCGCAAACCCGGAGACTCCGGCGTTGTTGATGAGGATGTCGATGCCGCCGAAGTAGCTGGCGACGGCGTCTGTCACCCGCCGGATCGCCTCCGGATCGGACACGTCCAGCGCCCAGGCCCTGGCGGACTGGCCCCGGCTGACCAGCGCATCGGCGACCGCGCCAACTGCGTCGCCGGCTACGTCCGTGCAGGCGACGTTCGCGCCTTCGGCGGCGAACACCTCGGCGGTCGCACGGCCCATGCCTGAGGCGGCTCCGGTGATGAGCGCAACAGAGCCAGCGACAGAACGGCCATTCATAGGGAAACTCTCCAAAACATCATCGGTTTATGGCCAGCGGTGTCTCGCATGACGAGTGTCCCTCAATGACAGGCCTAAGACGATCTTGAGCCTGATTTTCGCAATTCTGACACTCGCACTGCGAGGTCAACTCGCGACGTTCAGCGGGTGGTGTCGACTATCACGTTTCCGACTTCCGTTGGTATGTCGGTTCAATAGTTCAATCGACCTGCCCGGCGCGGCGGCAAAGGGCTCGGCCGGTTATAGTCGGCGAATTCAAACCGCGCTCACTCTGCAACGTCCGGACGCTTCGAGGTGCATTCATGAACCCAAGGTCGCTTGATCGACGCTAGAGCGATTAGGCGCCGCTCTTGCGGTGCGTTCGTGTGAAATGCTTGATCAGACGCCTGGAGGCGTGATGCGCTTCTGAGCCGCGGCAGCGCAAACGGCTGCGTTCAACTCAACCTGCCTAAAAGGCTTGCTGAGCTGGGCCAACCCAACATGGGGCGTTGGAATTGGGCTCGCATATCCTGATATGATCAGGGCTGGGAGACCTGGGACGACCGCTTGGACTTCTGCGGCCAGGGCGACGCCAGTCATGCCCGGCATCATATAATCCGCTACTAGAACATCGAAATCACGACACTCTCTTAAAATGTCCAACGCTTTGTGTCCTGATGCAGCTTGCTGGACGTGATGGCCGCTCGCCTCGAGCATTTCCGCAGTTCCGAACCGCACGAGTTCTTCATCGTCCACCAACAAAATCTTCAGTCTTACAAGTTTTTCTGTCGTGACGGTTGTAGCGCGGGCCGCCAAATCGACGTCATGGTTAACTGCGGGGAGATAAATTGACGCCGTGGTTCCACGATCCAGCATACTTTCTAGTTTGAACAGGCCGCCCGACTGCGCCGCTAATCCGTGCACCATTGACAGGCCGAGACCTGTGCCTTTGCCGACTTCTTTTGTGGAGTAAAATGGTTCGATGGCGCGTTGAAGCGATATTGCGTCCATGCCGACGCCAGTATCGATAACGCTAATTCGGACATAATGACCCTTCGGCAGCTGTGGCGAAGATCCGTCAGAATTTTCAAAATTGACGGAAATCGTCAGTTCGCCTCCGGACGGCATTGCATCACGAGCGTTGACGCACAGGTTCAATACAGCAAGTTCAAGTTGGTTCGCGTCAGCGACAACGGCTGGAAGATCAGGCTCAAAAAAATATTGGACGACAGTGTCAATGCTCACAGAGCGCTCGATCAGTTCCGACATACCCTTTAGGAGGTGCTCGATATCGAGGGGCTGAGGATCAAGCTGTTGTCGGCGTCCGAAAGTGAGCAGTCTGCTCACTAAGACACGGCCGCGTTCTGCAGATTGCTGGGCAGCGCTTATAATTCGCTCTGCGCGGCTGTCTCCAGCGAAACGACGCGAAATAATGTCTAACGCCCCTACGATCGGCGTCAGCAAATTATTAAAATCGTGGGCGATACCTGCTGTAAGCTGGCCGATAGTTTCTAGTTTCTGCAATTGGTGAATCTCGTCGCGCGCAGCCTCTTTTTCTTCAATAGCTTTCTCAACTCGCGCGCGCAGCGCTTCTTCGTTCCGCTCCCGAGCACCAGCATCATCGAATACAGTAATGGCGCCTGCCAGAACGCCGTCTGGACCCCAAATTGGCACGGCGTCGACCTCCAAAACTAGGCGCTCAAGGCCACTTGAACCGCGCCTAAGGTAGGTCATTCGCTCGCCTTCAATACGTTCGCCGCGCGCTGAGCGAACACTCGGATAATCCTCGCGTGCGTAGGGTCGACCATCGGGATGGACGGCGCCCTCGGCTAAGACAGCCGTCTCTCCAGGAGGCGCGTTGATGGCGCCGAGGAGTTCGGCCCCTCGCTCGTTGACCATGGAAATCCGACCTTCACGATCCACGATCGTCATGCCGATCGGCGCTTTGGCGAGAACTGAGGCCAAAAACTCACGTTCGACCTGAAGCTTTGCTTCACTCTCGCGAATAGCGTCAGCAGCGCGTCTACGCGTCCGGGCCATGTCTAAATTAGCCGACACGCGTGCGAGAAGCTCCCGAGCGGAAAAGGGCTTGGCCAGGTAGTCGTCAGCGCCTGCCTCCAAGCCGTCAACCTGCGCCCCCTCGCCGGCGCGCGCGGACAACATCACCACAGGTAGATCGGTCAAGGTCGGGTCGTTCCGTATGAGTTTGAGTAGCTCGAACCCGTCCAGCCGGGGCATCATGACGTCGGTGAGCAAAAGGTCCGGCTTTTGAGCGCGTGCGACCTCCAGAGCCGCCTCGCCGTCGCCGACCGCATCGACCACATAGCCTTCCGCTTGTAAGAGCCGCGCCACGTAGTCTCTCAGGTCAGCATTGTCATCCGCAACAAGGACGCGCCCTTGGCGTGTCCCTGCTCGAGTTTGGGCCTTGGTTGAGGTGTCGTGCATAGGGCTGTCGGTCGCATCGTCTTTCACGCTCGGCAGCCAGAGCAGCGCTTCTTGAACAAAAGACTGAGCGCGGTTTGACGGCGTCAAAACAGATCGTCCTGGCCCCGGCTCGTTGGGGGGAAGTTGGTCTCGGCCAAGAGGAATTTCGACACGAAAGGTCGCACCAAGGCCAAGCTGGCTTTTGACGGTAATGCTGCCGCCGTGCAGTTGCACAAGGTCTCGGACGAGCGCTAGTCCGATGCCTGATCCCTCGAAGGAGCGGCCTTGCGTGCCATGAATTCTATGGAACCGTTCAAATATACGTGGCAAATCTGCGTCGGGGATTCCGACACCAGTGTCGCTCACTTCTAAAACGGCTGTTTCGCCCTCAGGGCGCAAGCATACCGTAATCCCGCCCTCAAGGGTAAATTTGAAGGCGTTTGACATGAGATTCAAAATTATCTTTTCCCACATGTCGGGATCCACATAGGCGGGCTCTTCAAACTCCTCGCCTAAGATCTCAAGCGTCAGACCCGCCCGCTCGCATGCCGAACGGAAAGTTGAGGCGATCTCTGCAGTGAGGCCGAACAACTCTGTAGGCTGATAATTTGCGTCCGCCCGCGCAGCCTCCACACGGGAGAAGTCTAAGAGCGCATTTACAAGACGAAGCAGTCGAAGAGCGTTGCGGTGCGCGACCTCCAGTAGAGAATGATCGGTACTCGAACTCTGATCGGCTGGGCGGGTCAGTATCGATTCGATTGGCCCGAGCATGAGGGTGAGCGGAGTGCGAAACTCGTGACTAATATTTGAAAAGAAAGACGTCTTTGCGCGGTCTATCTCCGCCAAAGCCTCGGCGCGCGCTTTTGCGCTTTCCAAATCGTCTGCACGCGTTATCGCGGCGGCGATCTGTCCGGCGACCAGTTCAATAAAGCCTTGGTAGTTTTGATTAAAGGCGCGGTGGGGGTTCAGCCCAGCGACGAAGTATCCCACGGGCGGCCGCCCGTCGGAGATGATCACGGGGGCGACTAGAGCTGCCGACGGTGGAGATTGCCAGTGACGCAGCGGGAGCGCCGACACCGCCTCCGGCGGCACAGAAACTCGCTGCGCGCTTACCGCCGCGCTTGAAAAGGGCCACGGTCCTTTTGGGTCGTCGAAGGCGGCACGGCTGGGTGTCGTCGCCGTGTTACGTTCGAGGCCAACGTTGGCAGCTAGGTGCAAATCATCATCATCCTGCCCGCGAAGGTAGACTAAGCCAAATGGGACGTCTGGTGCGCCGACGCCCAGACAGGCGGAAAAACTATCAATCACTTCCTCGCGTGTGGATGTTGTGGACAGATGAGCCGACAGTTCCCGTAAAAAGTCGAGCTGTCGTTCGCCAATTACGCGGTCCGTCACTTCCGCGACGACGCAAAGCATGCCGACTGTCTCGCCTAAATCGTCTTGTAACGGCGAGTATGAGAACGTGTGATACGTCTCCTCAACGAAGCCGTTGCGCTCCAAGTACAAGAGTAACGCTTCGTCCCAAGTTGACTCGCCCGTCTCCAGGACGCGTCTTATCCTTGGGCCTATATCTGGCCAGATCTCTGCCCACACAACATCTGATCGTGCGCCGAGGACCCAGTCGCGCTTCGACCCGGTCGTCGGGAGGTAGGCGTCGTTGCAAAAGAATGTCAGGTCTGCTCCCCAAGCCATCCACATCGCGAACCGAGACGTCAGCAAAATGCGGATCACGGTGCGCAGACTTTGTGGCCAGTCTGCAGGGTCGCCTATGGCCGTACCGGCCCAGTCCAACGCCCGCATACGCGCACCCATCTCCCCCCCATTGGCGAGAAATTCAAAGCCTGGAGCTTTGAGCGTCGAAGCTGCATTTTTATCGCCTGAGATCACAACTTGGCCGGCTCCAATCAAATATTTGCGCTCAGAGTTGAACATTTACATTGCAATATTGTAGACAAATATCGACTGGCTTATGTATTAAACATCAAGGATCACTAGATAAATTTGATTTAAGATGGGGAAAGCAAAAGAGTTATTGCACGATTTAATTCATATTGAGTATAGGGCTTTGTAATTCGTGACAAACCGTCAATGTCGGCCTTGCGAACGTCATCGAAGCCGGTTGCTAGCAAAATTGGGATGGTAGGCGCGAGGGTCCGCACAGCCACGGCAAGTTGCGTGCCCGTCATGCCCGGCATGGCGTAATCGGTGACTATCAGATCGGGTCGCAGGCCGTCCTTGAGTGAAGCGAGCGCCGCCTCACCGGAGTTTGCCTCTACTACGATGTAGCCAATATCCTCCAGAAGCGCAGATGTGACGGTGGAAATAAAAACATCATCTTCAACAAGAAGAATGGTGCTTATATTTGGAGTGTGTTGTTCAGAAGTTTTCATTAATTTCACCACTCAACAATAACTTGCTAGTTAAGATCAATATATGACCCGAAATTGTCGCGGTATTAACTGACAGGGCCGGCCAGGATCTAAATCCGTTGGGAGGCGGGAGGGCGTGCGCCTGGATCTGCTCGCGTCGAGTTTTACGCGGCAGGCGTCAACAACGCCGCGCGCGGTGTCAAACCGGTTTACTGCGTTCGTTGCGCGGATGGCATTGCCGATGGGCGGACTTCGTTTGCCCCTGAAACCGCAATCGTCGCTGAACACGGCGTGAACCTGGTCCATTTCGTCCGCGCATGGGTATGTGCTCGAACGCGCCAGAGATTTTGCGGCGTAGGCGGTTGGATCCATAACCCCGAGTATCCGTTCGCTAACGCAAGGCGTATGCACGCCAAGAGGGAGAGCCCGCGAGCAAGCGTGATGTCGTGTTGCTTGTCTTTTAGTCGCAAAAATTGTTAGGGAGGGCCATGACATATGCGTCTCCACTTGGACTTGATGTCACGAGAAACGCCAATGCGCCCCAAGCGATCCCATTCATGGAGCTAAATATTTTTTTCATCGGCGTTCTTACCGCCGTGTGAAGGCACTCGCACGCCCCATAGGGTGGTTTGGCCGCGGGGCCGTGCGATCCGCACGGTGCGGTACAAAATGCGAGAAGCGTCGGCCATTCGCCCTCGGCGCGGTGAGTCGCCCGTCGCAACGGCCAAAGCTCGAAAAATCCTGCCGTCGTTCGGCATCGGCGCGCTCGCCGCTTCGTACTGCGCGACGCCTTCCATTGAGCCTGCCTAACGAAGCGTTTCATGGACTTGAGAGAGGGGGTGACAAGGTTATCGAACTGCCGGCCGTGGTCGGCTCGGCCGCGATTGGCTGCGCTTGTCCGCAGGGCGAAGCCTGGCCTCTCAGCGGAGGCTGTCTGGCCGTTTCTGCACATGTTCTGCGTGGGCACAATCGCCCTTGAGATGGGGCGATTGGCCGGCTTGCCGCTTCCAGGCCGGATCGGCGTGACGGCATTCTTCCGGTGGCGCCCTATCATGGCCATGGGCGCATGGTCGTAAATGCGTCGAGAAGCGCGTTGCACTCAGTACGCGTCGGTTTCGACTCTGACCTTGTCGCCATCCTGACCCACGTCGGCGCCCCCCATCCCCGGCCGCCGTTTGACGGGCACGCTCCGGCGTGCTCGTGCTGAGCGGTCCGACGGCAAAGAGTGTTGGGTCATGTACGCCCTGGTTATGTGGCTTATCGGCTTGTTCGCGGAGTCTATTTAAGGCCCTCACACTTGGTGGAGGAGGAATAAAGCCATCTCGCATCGAGGCGGCATGTATCCATAACGCCAAGCTCAGCAACAGGCGGGGCGCGTTGGGAACAATCGCATATATTCGTCGTTAACAAACCTGACGGCTCCGCTGTGTCCTCACGCGTGACAGTAACGAAAACGGCTTATTGGGCGTGCGAATAAAAAATATTCGGTGACGAAGAATTATTTAAGAGGAAGACCGATTAGATGCTGAATTTTTTGCTTTTTACACATGATGATCGGTACTCCATTCCGACAATACAATTGGTCATTGCAGAAACTGAAAGGCAGGCGATCGAGCTGGCGCAGCAGCATCTTGAAGACTCTCGGCACCACATGTGCGTCGAATTATGTCGAGGTGATGAAGTTGTCTATAGGCTACCGGCTCTGGCCGCTCACACTCCGGAAGAGAAGCGCCCGCGTGAGAATTGCAACGAGTCTTAGCGATAACTTGACAAGGTGCACGGTTATTTGGGGGAATTAACACATGGCGGGTGGCCTTAAATGGGCAGCTCCTCAAATTCCGCCGAAAAGCAGTCATTTTGTTAAGTAATATGATCACATTTAGAAGTAAAAATAACTCCTAAAGCGATAATCGAATATAAAAGTCGTAATATGGGTGGTGTCTGTGCTAATAAAAAATGCCATCGATATAGCCGGAATTGGAAATAGCTAGATATATTCTCAAATGCAGCGACTTAAAGAATTAAAATTCTCTCGATTGTCCCGGTAATACCTTAGCTGTTGCAACTCATGCCGGCGAAAGCCGTTTCAGTGCCATCTGGCGGTTGCCAGTGAAAATGAGAGGAACGGCTCGATGGCTTCCACAAAACATGCATCAAGTGACCACCACTTAACGGCGGCTGCCGCCCATGAAGGCGCGGCTCATCACCACCGCCAGGCCGCCCACCATCATGAGCACGGCCGACACGAAGAGGCTCGAGAGCACGCTGAGTCGGCCCACGAGCATAGCGGGCGAGGGCACGAGGCGACAAAGACCGCTCATACGCACTCTAACCAATAGCAGTCCGTCGTTGGACGTGTGGGCCGCTTCGCTACGGCGGCCCACATCGCCTCTTCCTGCAAAGCGCCTTCGTTCCCGCAGTGCACTTCGGCCGAGGGCCATAGGCGGTCGCCGTGCGCCGTCATACCCACGCGGGTTGTTCCTAACCTCGCCTAACAAATCGGCCTCGCCAGAACTCCTACAGTTTTCGTGCCTGAATCAAGGAGAAAAATCATGGACCCGGATACCGCTGGTGCGTTCTTGCCTGTATTTTTACTGCTGACGCCGCTCATTATTGCGATGTTTGACTTCGCTACAATTGGCAAACCATCAAAGGTTATTCCAAGATCTCAAGACCGTTGACCCTGGTCGGCATTCAAGGGGTTTCATGGTGATTTAGGCGGCGCCAGAAAGAGGTGTACGCACCACCGTTCGGGTATCTCGACGGCTATGTGGCCGATAACCGGCTCGACGCCGGCGCTTCACCTGAGATCGCGTTTGATTGGGCCCGTTACGTCTCTCTTTTGGCCGGAGGTTTAGACCTTAGGTTCGAGGCTGCTTTAGCGCATTGTGACCCTTGCGGGCGGGGTCGGCGACGATGCATTTGAGCTCGACGCCAATCTTTTTTGCTCGACGTCAGGACCGACCGTCGCCAAGGTGTGGCGGTCGTGGCGAAGGCCCAACAGGGCTTTGACGTGGGCGACGAGGCGGCCACAGCGGCGCAAGTTAATCGGCGTCTGTCAATGGACGCCAACTTTTACGCACTAAGGCGACGCGTACTTTTACGCACCTGATCGGCGGGGCGCGGCGCGATCATGCGGCGAACATCCCGCTGGACGCGGCCAAGCTGGGTGTGGAGCGGCCTTAAGGCCGCGTTGTCGCGCTTAAATTCCTTCGCCGGGGCGCAGCGTTGGTGTTTATCAGGGCGAGCTTAGCGAGGCGTTCCGCTGACAAGGCTGGTGCAGCCTCGCACCCATGGCCTTGGCCATCCTACGTGTTTGGGAGACCTCAGGACATCGTTTTCGGGAAATACCGGACACTGATTTCAGTAAGTCCAGGACCGTCGCGGACGGGGTTTCGCTCTAACAAAGTAATATAATCAATGCGGGAATGAGGCGCTGCGCAGCAGCGCTTTCGTATAAAGCTACCTCCCCAACTTAGCCATTAAGGCGGTAGCCATGGCAAGATGGCGGCGCACCAGGGGGGCGGCCTTTGCAGCTGCATCGCGGATCGGCCCCGGCTGTCCTCCTTCGACATAGCCTTCGATCAGACCTGCGGCAGCATTGTGCGCCTGGATTTGCTGTTCGATATACATGCGATCAAACTGGGCGGCGTTGGCGGCTTTTAGGCTCGTAAGCATTTGAGCCTGATCGTTGGCGAGCTGTGGCGGCTTCGGAGGGGCTATGCCGGAGCGTTTTACCGCGTCCCTCAGGTCATGGGTCGTGCGTGTATGGTCAATGACCATCTCTCGTGCGAACGCGCGCACCCGGGGGTCGTGGGCGCGGTGTTCAGCTAGGCGGCCCTCCTTGCGCTCGAACTCATCGCCTTGCTGAGCCTTCTCGATGAACGCCGCGGTCATTTTTTCTGCTAACGGTGTTGCGTGTGTGTCGGCGCCGGGCAAGGGCTGCGCCAGGGAGGCGCTCGCAGCAGCGAGCGCTACTCCGGTGGATATGAGTAGGGTGCGGATCATTTTAGCCTCACTATCCTGGAACTTTATAAACAAGTTCACGCGCCGTCGGTTCCAAGTGTAGCCGCTGCATTGAGCCTCGTATGTCGCGCTCTCTCGTGAAAACGTAGGTTTTCGCGCCACCGAGGTATACGAATAAATTGTCAAAAGGTTCATCGAACCCGCCTGAAGCGTCGTATTACAGCGAGAGAGCTTACAAGCCGCTCAGTTTTAGCGACGCTTTGTAACGCTATTCGCGCTACGATATTGCCCGTTACATCCATGATATTTTTTGATATCAGCCGTCGATGACGTCGACCTCGACTGCAACGTCGACGTTACACGCTGCATCCCCGATAATAGAGCCGGCCATCGGCGAAGCTTCGCGCCATGTTGGAGTAGCGGCCACACGTATCAGGTATACGGAATCTCGCAGGCCGTTTGTCGGATCAAATTCCACCCAGCCGAGATCCGGGAGGAAGATTTCGCACCATGCGTGGGTTGCGCCCGAACCCCTCGCTGCGGCTCCTGGAGAATAAAGATATCCCGTTGCGAACCGCGCTGCGAAACCTAGGCGACGGACGCTTTCAATCATCAACCATGCAAAATCACGACACGTGCCGCTATTCCTCGTCACCGTTTCGGCAGGACCTTGTGTTCCTTCCTCCCAACGCTCACCATATTCGAAATCCGTCTTAATCGAGTTGGTTAGACGAGTTAGATAATCGAGAGCGAGTTCCCCCGTATTTGGAAGCTGCTTCTGCAGCCATTTCCTATAAATTGGGTCATCATCGTCGGTGACGGGGGTGATGAAGGGTTGTAGGACCGGCCGCTCCGCCATGGCGTAAACGATTGGGATCGCAGAGCACGGGTCAATGACTTGCGTCCCGGGAAGCGACATAGGGTAACGGTCTACGACCAGGTGGTTTACGACGTGAAGTTCCCGCGCCGCCTCGTGAGGCGTTAGGAAGCAAACACAGTTACCGTAGGCGTCATAACTCCACCGAATGTCAGCTGGCGGCGCCTCAAGCGAAGCTTCCACCAGGCGATTGGCGTGGGTGTCAATAGGACGAATTAGGAGACGCCACGTGCCAAATCGAACAGGTTTGGCGTAACTGTAGAAACTTGCATGCCGAATTTTTAGGCGCGTCATTGCAGCCTCTCTAACTGCTTTTACCCTTATCACCGGTTCTTGGTCGCATCCCCTCGAACACGTTGAGCCGCGGTACAGCGCTGTGAACGTCCTGCACTAGCCTAGAGTTCCTACCGCTAAGGCTCCGCGGGTATTGGTTAGGCAAAACGTGGAGCCTATTTGGCGCTGCATTGGCCTACTCGAGAAGAGTCGAAATATTTATAACTGTGTACGGAAAAAATATATTTTCCATATGACGTTTTTTTTCTGCTCTTAGACGGACGATAGCTGATCAATATGCAGCTGATAAAGGGTGTTAATTGGGGCTTATTCGCTCACGATGTCCTGCGTACGAGTGGACTGCGCGATATAACGGCAAGAGTATTGCGCTCGGCGCCTCATCGCGCTGAGGTTGAAGTTTGCCTCGGGCGCCTGTTATGGTCTGGGTGCTAGGGATGACACGTCGGGTCCACCGGCGCATGCCAGTCGACTGGCCCAGTCCATGCTGGCTGAGCGGGTTGGGCAACATGCGAGCCCTCGCCGTCGCCTTTCTTCTGAGTTCGCGCTGAGGGGGGATTGTACTGGTGGATCGTGCCGCTCAGCCTGTGGAAGTGCGCCGCGACCTACGGATATGGCGACGCCTCTGGCCCAGGGGGCTGCTATCGGGTGCAAGTACGCTCAGCAAAACCGGGCGGCCGCCGACGGTGCCAGCAGCCGCCAAGATCTCAGTTTTCGCCGCGTCTCTAGCCCTTTATCATTTAGTTGCGGAGTGGATGGCATCCTTCGCCTTGCCCACACTCTCCTTGACCTGGCCCGCCGCCTTATCGGCCATCCCCTCAGCTTGGAGCTTCTTGCTCCCAGTGGCTTTGCCCGCCGCTTCCTTCACAGCTCCGACGCCTTTTTGCGTAGCGCCTTTGATACCCTCGTTGCTCATGAGTATTCTCCTTCGATTTCGCTTTAGCCTGGGGGGCTTAGCGAATGTCAAACCCATATTCTCGATATTCGTTCCTAAATTTCGTTCTTATCGGGTAAAATTCTTTCTTCAGGGAATATAAAATCGTCCAATAATCACTAAAAAAGCTATAAAGTACTTTCAGGTGATAAATTATGTAGAGAGGCCCTTTTCGCGCTTCATGAGAAAGTACAATAAATATCTCTAATTAGTTTTAAGCGCGTTGCGCTATATTTGACCCGTGAAAATTTACTCACGTCGTGGCGCCTGCGGTATCCGCGCCGCCATTCCATGGGTCTTGTCCTTGTGTTTCCTTGAGGATCTCAAGGATGGCCTCGTGATTAGCTGGTCGAGACATTGTCGCCGCCTCGGGGTCCACACGATTTGACAGTTGCGGCAGATCGCGGCGGAGCTCCTCAAGAAGCTGAATGACCTTTGCTGTTTTCTGCTCGTTTGTGATCACGAGCTCCAAACTCAGCTGCTCGCGCAGTTCGCTGAGCTCGTACTCGCGGCGTTGAGTTGTGAGGATGAAGACGCTTATATAAAGCGCCATGACTGCCGCCGCGTCTTGCAGCCACATGAACGGCGGAGCGTCTATGGCGGGCAGATGATGTAGCGCCGCGGCGGAATTACCGGCGACCCAGACCAAGAGCGTTACCGTTAAGCCCGCGACGAATGTGCTGCGCCCAATGAACGCGGTCGCCCGCTCTACCGCGCGTTGAAGCGGCGTCGCGTTAAGCCGATGGGCCGCATGAAGTCTGGCGATCGCCTCAATGGTTTCTTCGATATGGGTTGGAATTATCGGCGCTTGTTCGCTCATAGGCACACCTCCCGCGCCTGGCCGCTCGATTTGCGGAAGTCATGAACGCTAAAGGCGTCTCCCGCCATTCGGTTCAAAAGCACACGGGATTTTTCAAACCACCAACGCAAACCGACCGGCGCAGGGCGGGCGAGGAGCGTGGAGAAAAACAATTTTGGCGAGTAATGAGGTGATCGCCGAATCGGGTTTTTTGACGCGAACCTGGCTAGTATTGTTGAATAAATATCACGTATCCAGGGGGCTGGAAAGCCACGTATTATTCTTATTACAAATATTAAAAAATATATAATTGGCAATGACTGTTAAGTTTTCAAATCGACAACTTATAATCAGTCTCCACGGCTATCTCGCAAATAAATTAATCGCTTAAATGGGAAAGATATTTTTAATAAGAGAAATTATAGCTCAGCTTAATCGCAATATATAAAAATTTATCTTAGCGCTGGCCGTGCAGGCGCGGAACCAACCACGCTATTGCGTATTTATACTCTACGCTTGGACGAGGTTTGAGTCATGAAAAAACTATCTGCAATTGCACTCTCGGCGGCGATTATGGGTTGCGCGCCGGCTTTGGCTGTCGCCCAAGATCAGCCTGGGCCGACGCCGGATCCCGATGCAATGCAAAATCCCGCAGTAAAATCTCCAAATAAGATGACTAGCGGGCCCCTAGCCGCTGGACATAACTCTTTCACTAAGTCTGAGGCGAGGTCTCGCATCGAGCAGGCGGGTTACACTAACGTAACCGCCCTGAAACTCGACGAAAATGGACTTTGGAAGGCTCAAGCTACGCGTGACGGGCAGCATATTGTCGTCGCGCTCGACTACAAGGGCGATGTCGCTCCCCTATAAGCCATTTATCTATTGTTGCTAGAACTCACATGAAGGAATAAAAAATGGCTAAGACTATCACAAGACTATTTGATAGCTTCTACGAAGCGGAGCGCGCCGTAATCGAGCTGGAGAATATTGGCGTCGCTCATGGCGATATCAGCCTCGTTGCTAGGGACTCTGGCGATGAGAACAGTGTTGGCCATGTACGCAAGCCCCATGATGACACCGCGGCAAGCGCCGCGGCGAAGGATGCAGGAGCAGGGGCGGCTGTGGGAGGGGTGGTCGGAGCGGCAGGCGGAATCTTGGCTGGGTTGGGACTGCTGGCGATACCCGGACTTGGCCCCGTCGTCGCTGCGGGATGGTTGGCTTCTGCTGCGGTTGGCGCAGTTGTCGGTGGAGCTGTTGTCGGGGCTGCCGGAGGCCTCGTAGGCGCATTGACGAATGCGGGCGTCAGCCCGGAGGAGGCTGATTTTTATGCCGAGGCTGTACGGCGTGGGGGGACATTGGTTAGCGCTAAGGTCAAGGATGAGTTGGCTGACACTGCTGAGGCGGCGCTAAATAGGATTCCTTCGGTCGACGTTGCAACCCGGCGCAGCGCTTTTCTTGAGAGCGGGTGGGATCGGTTCGATGCCGCGGCCGCGCCGCTGTCTGATGCTGAGATCGAACGCGAACGTGCGCGCTGGCCCGGTCGCTGACGGCTTTTGCCCCGATAGACGTCGCCACCCCCGCTGCTCATGTCCCGATTGATCGCGTCAGCGTTCAAGACCGTTGAGGTCACAGCAAAGGGGGTAAGGCAGACATTGAAGGTATGTCCGCCCAGATCGGCGAAGCCGCCGACGACCATGAGCAGATCGACGTCATCATCTTCATGGCTAACTTTGAGGGCGTTGAACCCGCAGCTATCTGACGCGATTTCACCCGTCGAGGCGAACACCTTTGATCGTTCGGACGAGACCTCCGCGTTGGAACGGATCGACGCCGATCGCGAGCTGACCCAGGACTGGGCGGCAAATGCGGCTTGCTAATTGTGGTGTTAGGCGCCCATGCCCGAGAGGCGCTACGGCTAAATGGGGCCTACTCAGGGCTGATTGTCGGTCTCGATCACTAGACGTGCGACAGTCGGCTGCGCGTCAATCTTGGAGGCCCTGACGCCAACGGCTCTTCGGCGAGGGCTTTGAGGGCCGCAAGCGGCGGCGATTGCGCATGGACGAAGCTTTGAGCCTCGATCCTAGCCGTCGCTCTCCGCCCGGACTACATGACACGTCACAGAAGGCGTTAATACGCCACCTATTGTAGCCAACCAGATAATATAGGGCCCATGCGTTCAACATGAGTTGAGAATTACTTACCTCCCAGGGTCTAAAATTATCTGCTATCTGCAATGTTTATAACGTGAAAGTGCTATCTTGATTACTTTGTCGCGTTCAAGGGTGCGGAACGGTAATCCTATTTAGGCGTTTTATTACTATTGGATCGCAGGTGGACTATGGTGGCGCGAAATGTGGCGGTGGCGATACCCGCTCGTGACGAGGAGGACCGGATAATTTCGTGCCTGGAGAGCCTCTATAATGCCCATCTCGATTCAAGGGTGCGGCGACTGCGGTTGGTGTTGCTGGCGAATAACTGTTCGGACCGAACAGCAGACAAGGCTCGCACCTGGGCCGCGGTTCGCGACGCGCCATTGACCTGCGTTGAAGTAAAGCTGCACCCGGATCGCGCGAACGCTGGTTGGGCGCGTCGGTTGGCGTTTGACGCCGCGGCTAGGGAATTGAGCGCACCAACCGACGCGTTGCTCTGCACCGACGCTGATACCGTGGTCGCTGTAGACTGGCTGACGCGCACGCTCGACCATTTGGACTTGGGATATGATGCCGTCGCTGGTTTCGCACGCCTCAGGCAGAGCGAGCTTCGGCGGCTTCCGGCCGCCCATCGCGTACGGCTGGCGCGAATCCGAAAATATGAGGCCGCTTTCGACTATATCCGAGGGCATTTGCAGACAACGGAACCTTGGCCTAGGCATTTCTATGAGGGTGGGGCGAGCATAGCATTAACCCTTCAAAGCTATCGCGCCATCGGAGGAGCGCCGACCCCACCGGTGAGCGAAGACAAGGCGCTCTTCGCAGCTTTGCGCTCGAGAGGAAGACGCATCCGCCATGCGCGCGACGTGAATGTCTTTACATCGTGCCGTCTCACGGGTCGCGCTTTTGGGGGCGCGGCCGACACGCTTGCCAAGTGGGGTGTGCAGGGTGACGGCGAGCACCTTTGGGGCATCAAGCCGATCGCAACTCTCATCAGGAGCGGGGATGGCGGGCAGAGCCTAACTTTCGATCAGCTAGAGCATGAGACGGCGGTTGCCCGACGGCTTGTGAGGACGATTCGAGATAAAAACGTTCATAGCTATCTGTTTGATCATTCCGCGCGACGCCAGACATCGAGCCGATAGTCGGCCGTGCGTTCCATGACGTCTATTTTAAGATTTATTTTCAGCTCTTTTAACAAAGCGGCGACTGCGTCGTCGGCGGACTTGGGATAGTCAGTCTCCCCGAGCCAGTGAACCAATATGACGCGACCCCCAGGCGATAAAGCCGCCTCAAGTCGCGTTGCAAAATTCCCGAGGTCCTCGTCATCCCAAAAGTAGACGATTTCTGAAAGCATTATGAGGTCGTAGGGGCCGCCAAGAGCATCGCTAGTCGAGCGCGCCAGCCGGAATTGGACATTGGGGCATTTCGCGCACCTGCGGCGCGCCTGCTCTAAAGCAATGGGGGAGACTTCCGTCGCGACGACGTCGCGGCAGTGCTGCGCAAGCTGCGCCGTCAGCACACCGATTGAGCACCCGACTTCTAGCGCTGATTGCACCGGCTCATGGCCGACGACGTCCATGGTCCGCGCGTATTTCTGGGCCTCATACTCACTCGTCGCGAACTTCCAGGGATCCTTGTCTCCCTGATAGAGCGTTTCAAAATAGGCCGCGCTGAGGGACTGCCTTTTTCTCATCTTCGCTCCAGGAAAATCTCAATCGGGCGATCCGTTAAGGCAGCGAGGTCATCGGGCATCAAGAATGACCACTCCGCGTCAATAACTGTTTTCGAGACTTGGGTTTGGTGCTGGGCAAGCGCGCGGCGCCGTCGCGCGACGTGCTCTTCGCACGGCAACGCCCAAACGACATCGGCGCCATGGCCGCTTAGAAGGGTTTCTGACCTCCAGCCCCATACGATGAAGTCCATGCGCCTTAAACCGTCCGGTGAGGCGCAACGCACCCTGTCGGCTAAATCTGATGCGGCTTGGTGGTCGCAATGCGCTTCTTTTGGCCATGGCGCCCACAGGCTCTTTGGCCGGAAGGCTTCGAACCATTTAAGCAGGTTCAGAGCGGACGCCAGTTGCGACGGATGACCATCCGGGTATGGCGCCGCGTCAGGCCAGTCTAAAAATAGGCTCTGGGCAGCGCTGACACCGAGTTCGTCCAGAGCCGCAAGGGCCTCCAATTTTCTGACGTGGGCCAGGCGCGATTTTGGCCACGTTTTGGATGTGGCGTGTGAGGCCGTCCCATCAGTTAAAAACACCACGCGAGGCCTCAGACCCAACCTGCTGGCGGTTGCGAGGAGGCCCCCACACCCAAGCGTCTCATCGTCTGGATGCGGTGAAAGGACCACGATCGGCGACAAAGCCCTAAGCTGCTTTTCGTCAAGCGGCCTTGCATGGGCTTTGAGCGCCAGCCACGCCAAATGTCCAGCCGCCATCACCACAGCGGATCATTGCGCCAGGCGTCGCGCTCGATAAAGGCGGACGCGGACCGTTGAAGCGCCTGATCAGGGGCCGGCTGACGCAGATAAAGCGCTAAATCACGGCATGCTTGATCGAGAGGGTAGTTTGAAAAGAACGCCTTTGTGCCCACGGTCCTCGTAGCGGCTTGCAATATCGAGAGACCGGCCCTCTCCACGACGCCACGTGTCATCAGGACGAAGGCCACTTCGTCGGCGCCTGCGTCAATGGCGTGCGCGCGGATCGCAGCTTCACGCACCCATAAGTAGCCAGATCGGACGTCTGCGAGCGCCTCGCCGAAGCGCGCAACATGCACGGGGTCGCACTCGTGGCCCGTAAGATGCTCCCTAAAGAGCTGAAGGATCCGTTCTGCGCCGCCAAGTTGTACGGCTGTGAAGCGCCATGCGCCTGCGGAGAAATGGGGCTCCCTGCCGTAGTCCCCTGGGGCGCCGATAATCTGGCTGCCATCGATTTCCATGCCGGTAAGGTCATAACGACCGCTGCAAGAGGCGCGCATTCCGCTGACAGACCAAGCTGTCGGGTCAGCGCGCTCCGCCTGGGCTCCATCCACCAGGACCATGACTCGGTCGCCATGGGGATCGGTTGCTGTAACGATCGCGCGCTGAACGTGGCCTGCGCCGGTTGCATATGACTTTGACCCGCAGAGAAGCCATTGTTTCCCATTGCGGATGATTTTGACCCCCGGGGGCGACTCCGTATTCCAGACGCCAAAGAGCTTTCCGGTCGCCAAGTCATCGGCCATTGAGGCGCGCTGAGCCTCGCTTCCGTACAGTCTCACTAGGAGCGCGCCATTGACGTGTCCTTCTATAATGCGGCCAAGGCTTAGGTTCGCCCGGCCCAGCAGTCGCAGCCCTTCCATCAACGCTAGAGGGTGCGCACCGTCTGATGCGAACACCCGCAGCGCGCCGTACTCGGCCAACGCCGCCACGTCGGCCGTAGGAAAAGCTCCAAGACGGTCAAGTTCGGGTGCTCGCGAATGCATATCACACATGTGTGCGCGGATCAGGGAATTGACTTCAGACGCTGTGTCTGCTCGCTCTACGGTGTCTAAGTCGAACGCTTGCATTTATGATGCCGCCGTACACGAGAGCTTATACTTCAATGACTTCAACGCACGGGGCTGCCGGTCGATCCGAGGCTGTTTAAAGTCTTTAATGACGTGACGGCAGCTGGTTTGTCCGTTGACGTACGGTGCGTGTTCGGTCGACTGCATCGTCCACCTGTCAGTTCGGCTTCCGCGCGCCATCACGCATCGGCCGGTAAACCGCTCGATAAGATCCGATCCCCTCGCGCTCTCTGGCATTCACCAAGCGGACCAGCATGGCGAGCCGGCAGGGCTGATCGCGCCTCCTCCGGCCATCGGCAAGCCGCGATGAAGCACCGCTCTCCAAATGCGCAGGCTTGCTAAATTTGCGCCGGACGACTGGCGAAGTTTAGGAAGGTGATGGGACGGGGCGACGCAAACAGAGTTTCATCGTTGGCCACCGTTGGTGTGAATACTACGATAATTTATCGCAACGTCTGTAACCGCTACGCTTTAGAGCGGTCAAACTGAGCGCCTAGCGCGGCACCCACACTCCGTTCCTGTAATAACCGCGACCATTGTGGTAATCACGCCAATGGTGATTGTTGTCATGCCCCCAATCCTGGTGAAAATACCAATCATCAGGATGATATTGAACAATAATGCCGTTATCAAAGTGGTCGCGATGATCTGTGTGCCAGCAGTCACCGAAATTGTTACATACGACATAAGCGGACGCCGTGGTCGCAACCGTCACCACGCCAATAAAGACCGCCACGGCAATTGCGGCGCTCAGTAAGGATTTAAACATACGCGTCTCCTTGTTTTAGACTAAGCTTTAGCTTAGGCGTGTCGATAATCTCCATCGAAAACGATGCAGAGATCGCAAAGTTCCAACGCGCTCCACCATGAGACTTATGGGATGAGGCTTAGCCTTGTCAGTCTTCCATCTAACCTTTGCTTTAAACGCCATGTAGCAAGTTTTATCGGTTTTGAAGACGGCAGCTCAATGGATGAGTTCTGTCCAAATGGGCCGTCACAGTCCTGTAAACGTTTCAATTTTACAAGGCGCGTGTTCGGTAGCTCATGGGCTGCGTGATCAACATGAGATCGTTTCGAGCAGAGGCCTGCGTACGGCTACGGCGACCGATCCGCATGACTAGGCTTTCACCGTGTTGGTCGCTCAAGCCTCCGGAAAGGCCATGTCCGTTCCCCCACGGGGGGCGAGTGCGCCCATCCCCGTCGGCGGCTGACGACCGTGATGGAGACGTCTGTCTACTGACGGTATGCTCCGCCGACGCGGCAAGGGCCGCGGCGCCGAGAGGGCGGCATTTGAGGGCCGCATCCTCCTGGTAACCTCAGGCGACCCGGTCCCTGCCTCGTATCCCTAAACCGGATCGCGGGTTTGGCGAAGCCAGACCGTCGCAGCGATGAATATCGCTCCCGCGACGAGGCCGCCCCATAGGCCAGGGCTTGAAAAAAGAGCCGTCGGATCAGCAATTGCTAGGGGATCGCTGAAGTTTGCCCTGTGGGTCTGCAGGGAGACCGACCCGCTCTGAAAGCCCACCATGAAGCCGCCTATTCGGTCGTGCAGCAGCCGGCCTATGTAGTCAGTTCCGAGCATAAGCCTCTCCACGAGGGCGAGAGCAAGCGGAGGGAGGACGGCCCACAGGAACGGCGCCCGCTTCGACCATGCCGAGATCATCAGGAGCCAGCCATAAATGGGCGCATACCAGAGCGTAATTGCCGTAAGTCCGTAAAACAAAAGGCCCCAGAGCTCAGGGAGATGCTGGTCCACACCGATCAGGGCTGGATCACCACCGCCTAGGAGTATGCCCACGGCGCCGATGACGAGGAGAAGCGTCTGCAGGACGGCCACGACAACATATACAAAAGCTGGCAGTACAAGGAGCGGCACTGAGGCCTTGGCGAGGACGGCGGTGCGGTCCGAGACAGGAAGGGACTTCCAGAAGAGAATGCTGCGGTCTCTCCGCTCGCCGTTCAAGGCGGCAAGGCAGTAGAAGACGCTAACGACCCCCGAGACGATGATAACAGCGGTCGCGGAGGCGCCGAAAGCGGCTATCCTAACCACCGCCGCCTGATCTGGGGACAAATCTATGGGCCCATGCGGGTGTCCCGCAAACTTGAAGGCGCTTATGAAGGCGCCGAGAAGGACCAGCCCCGCCACCGACACTGGCGCGATGTAGAGGGATTTATGTTCCCAAATCTCTCGCCGGATGGACCAGACGAAGGGCGCGAGCGGAGACGTTTTCGTCCGCACGGTCGGGGGACGGACAGCGTCGGCGGACACAGTGTCGGAGGTGGTGCTCATCGTGACGCCTCTTTCTGGATGCCGGCGGCCGGGCCCATGACGGCGACGAAGATGTCGGCGATTCCTGGGGTTCGAAACTCGCCGAGGCCCTCAAGACTCGCGCGATCGACGCCATCGAAGAGGAAGACGCTGCGTCCGAAAACCTGGCGCTCATAGACCGGTCCGTAGGTCCTGGCGGTGGCGGCCCGGTCGGGCAGCGCCATCAGCTCAACGAACCGCCCATCAATGGCGTCCATGCTGGCGTCGAGAACAATCTCGCCATGATTGATGAACATCACATCAGTGAGGATGTCCTGGATCTCCTCCACCTGATGGGTGGTGACGATGATGGTGCGGCTATGATCAAAATAGTCGTTCAGGAGAGTGTCGTAGAATTGCTTGCGGTAGAGGATGTCGAGCCCGAGGGTCGGTTCGTCGAGGACCAGGAGCTTGGCGTCGATAGCCATGACGAGGGCGAGGTGAAGCTGGGTCACCATGCCCTTTGAGAGTTGGCCGACGCGAGCGGTATGAAGGATGTTGGTCCTTGAGAGGAAGTATTCCGCCTTGGACCTTTGGAAACGCGGATGCACGCCGTCGACGAAGTCCAGCGCCTGGGAGACCTTCAGCCACCGGGGAAGGACCGCCACATCAGCGATGAATGAGACGTCCTGCATCAGCCGGTCGCGATCCTTCCATGGGTCGAGGCCGAGGACCTTCAGCGTCCCCTGATAAGGCGAGAGGCCTGTGATCGAATTGAGCGCTGTGCTTTTGCCCGCGCCGTTGGGACCGATGAGGCCGACAATGCGCCCCTCCTCAATGGTCAGGTTTATCCCCTTGAGGGCGACCTTGGGTCCGTAGTTTTTGCAGAGTCCGCGGGCTTCGATGCAGGCCATAGGTCTAAAGCTTCTCGGAGGGATTAAGGGAGCCTGCTGGCTCAGCGACCTGGCTGAGGAGGTCTTCGGCGTTCAGGCCGAGCCGCTGAATGCGTGCAAGCACCGGGGGCCATTGCTCGAGGAGAAATCGCCTACGCTCGGCCTCTAGGAGCCGGCCCTGCGCCCCGTCCAAGACGAACATGCCGCGGCCGCGTCGCATCTCCACCAGGCCTTCGTCGACGAGCTGTTGATAGCCCTTAAGAACGGTGAGGGGATTAACCCGGCTGTCCGTCGCCACGGTGCGGACGGAGGGCAGGGGCGCGCCGTCTGCGAGCGCGCCTTCAAGGATCATGGCCACGACGCGCTCGCGGATCTGGCGATAGATGGGCTGACTGTCATTCCACTCTCGGTCCATGATGTCTCGCGCGGAGCCTTTTGAACGCGGATAAAGCATTCCGGCTATGGTGTTATAGCTAACTATATCGCTAAATTAATGCAAAGGAAATGGCGACGTGCCTTGAGGATGACGTGCGATGCGCTCCGCCTCAAAGAACCGTCACGGACCTGCCGGCTCGATCGCAAAAAAGAGACCGGTCCGCGGTCTAATCCAACAGTCGCGCAGTTGAGCGCGGCGTCACAATCCAAGGCGATATGACTGCGGCGCCCCTGTTGCACATCCCTTGCAGCCGGGCGTCGTGACGATCGGCGCCATTAACGGCGGACTTGCGGGGAACATTATTCCAGACGAGGTTACTGTTCGTGGGACAATCCGCGACGACGATCCAGCCGTCTGAGCCAAGCTGAAGGCTGGCGTCGAGCGGGTCGCTCGCGCTGCGTCCGCCATGTCTGGCGCGCCTGATCCAGAGATCGTTATTGGCGCTCAGAGATCGGAGGCCGTGATCAATGATCCAGCGTTCACGGACCGCATGAGCCGAACCTTAAAAACCGCTTTCGGAAATTATGTTGTACTCGAACTAGAACCTGGCACTACCGTTGAAGATTACGCCGTGGTCGTCAATTCTGGTGCCCCGAAGGCGTTAGACTTTATAATTGAGGTTTATGATCCAGCCGGCGTGGTCGCGGCGGCGGCTGGAGGCGCGCCGCTTCCGATAAATCACCCATCGCACTTTGCGCCCGTTCCTGAACCGACCATCCGCTCGGGTGTCGAAGCGATGACGCTGGCGGTTCCCTCGGCGCTCGGTCCGGCTTCAACGCCAGGACGGTGACGATGGCAGTCGCCTAAGGACCACGGCTTTCTCCAGCAGGCCCCTTTGGTGAAGGGGTGGGGTCAAGGGCTGAGTTCAGGCAGCGCCTTGTCCTTCCACGCCGCCTGCATCAGCTTGAGGTTCTGGTCATTCGCGTCATGATAGGCCCACCAGATCGACACCCAGCCCTTCCGGACAGAATTGCCGACATAATCCTCCAACGTGCCCTGCAAATAATTCGCGTCGTGCGCATGCGCCACCAGCATGGCGAGATAGTCGGTCGTCGCATCGATTAACGTTACTTTGTAGCCGCCATGCGCAATGACCTCTGGATTTCCATGGTTGGGAAAGATCCGGTCGATGTCCCACGTGCGCATGCGCTTCAGGTTGTTGTAATGCGTGATAACGTGGTCAGGCTCTGATATAAAAGTCACCGAGTCCTCGAGCGTGTCGCCAGCAAGCAAGACCTTGTCCTTTGGCAGATATAGGACGAGACCGTCTTCTGAGTGGATCTCGATCGGCCTGAGCTTTACGCTAATGTCTCCGACGTTGACGGTGGTCTCGGCGTCGATGCCGATAGTGGGCAACAGAAGCGGTTTGACCGCAGGCAGTCCCCACTCGACGCCTGATTCGATCGCCGACTTTTTTGCTTTGAGGATCGCTATCGTTTTGTTCGTCGCGATCCGGTCGCTGTCCGCGTAAACCGCGTTCCCGCCGACATGGTCGAGGTGCCAGTGGCTGTTGACCAGTAAGAAATGCTTTATGCCGGCCTTGGTGAGGTAATCCCGCACGAACTGGGCCTCATCAGCGTAGGGGAAGGTGTCATAGACTAGGGCTTGATCGCCTTGGTGGATCACGTAGGTCGCGACCCCGACGTTCAACGCGCCGAAATCGGCCCAGTTCGCTCCCGACTGAGGCTGCGCCGGCGCCGGCGGGCGACCATCGTAAAAGGCAAGCAGATGGTCGTTGATCGTAAAGACCCGCATCTGGCCAACAGCGGCGGCGGCCGGGCCCGATAGTGCGAACGTCGCTAATGCAACAAACGACCGTACAATTCCTATCATCCGCACTTTCTTTCCAAGGAAACAATGCATCGACCGCTCTTAGCTCTCCTTGACGAAGGAGGACTCAGATGTCTCCTGAGCACCCTCACAGATTAATCCAGTTTGAGTAGCGGATCGAATCCCAGCTGAGTCTGATTCAAATGGTTAAATCAATGGATTTCGTCCTCATCGGCTGTTAGCAAATACAGACCATTTCGTGCAGCACATGCTGGCGCAAGGCAACGCGTCGATCGTGACAACATCGGTATTCTCTCGGATCGCTACCGCCAGATTCCAGGCGTGATCTTACCGCACAGCATCTCTCTCCAGGGCGGGTCGCCTGCGTCCGACAGCCAAAACTCGGGGGCGGCCAACTCTGAGGGCTTCAAGGATCTCTCGGCGCTCGGCCTCTGAACGACGACCGTGACTGGCGGCGAGGCGTCGACTCTCCGGCAATGTTCGGACGCGACGACCCCCGTCCAACAGTGAGGCGTCGAACCGCTTGTCAGCGGTGCAGCGCCGCCCATGCGCGCCCGGGCACCAGAGCCGGAAGTCCTTGTGCGCAACAGCAAGGGCGGCGGATGCGTCAAGGCCGTCTAGGACCCTGAACATGACGGTAAGCGCCTTGGCGGTCGTCTACCGGTGGGCGTCAGTTCCAATCCACCTTCAGCTTCAATATCTTTCTACTGGGCGGATTTTTCAAAGGCGGCGCTTATGATGAGGTTCACATCGTCACCGATCAACGGGACGTAGGTCTTCACACCGAAATCTGAACGCTTCAACTGTCCAGAGACTTCGAAACCTATCGTGTAGGCCTTATCCAACATATTGACGCCGGACGCGTTGAATTTGGCTTCGAGCTCGACTGGACGGGTGACGCCATGAAACGTCAGATCGCCCACGACATCGGCGGTGCGAGGGCCGGTCTGGACAATCTTCGTAGCGTGAAAGCTGATGGTGGGAAATTTTTCCGCATCCAGCCACTGCGGACCTTTCAACTCGGCGTCTAGCGTCTGGTTCGTCGTAGAGACGGACGCGACCGGGATGGTCAGGTCTAGCCGGCTCAGCGACGGGGCCTTGGCGTCTAGGACAAGCGTGCCCGCCGCTCCCGTGAAGTCGCCATACCAGGTCGTGAACCCCATGTGGTTCACGCTGAAAAGAATCCGGGTGTGATGCGATTCAATCTTATAGGCGCCGGTCTGGACGGCTGAGGGATCCGGATTTGGCGCTTGGGCGCGGGTTGAAAGCGGCAGCGCCAAGAGAGCGGCGCCGAGGGCCAAGGATCGATAGAAAGACTGACAGAGCATGGGTTGCGCCTTTATTTTTGTGGGAGGTGGCGAAGAGCGAGGGGCGAAGCCTAATCCCCTTTAGGGATCTCATTAAAGCCCCCGGAGGAATGCGACCCGCCACGAGCGCGCGTGTGCAGCGGTGGCGGCTTCGCCTTCATCGGGAGACCCTAGACTGGTTTGCAATACGTACTGGCCGGTCGCGATTGAAGAGGGGTTGGCGGCGCCAAATGCTATGACCGCCGCCGCCATCCCTTCGGCGCTTCGAACGTGCGGGTGGGCGGTCGTGTTCGCCATGGAGGAGCCTGTCTCTCATCTCGTTGCCGCCGGTTTAGGCGGCTAGAGCGGCGATGCCTTGTTGGGCCAGGGCTATGCCGGCCTCACGGTGGTCCGGCCCGACGGCGAGGCCCTCTGCGATGATGACTTCGGGCGCTATGCCGACGAAGCCAAAAGCGGCGCGAAGATAGGTTGCGGCGTGTTCAAAGGACTCCGCCGGCGACCCTGGACCATAGAAGCCGCCGCGCGCCACAGTGAGAATGACGCGCTTGTCTCCCACCAGGCCCTCAGGACGGCCGTCAGCGCCGTATTTGAAAGTCTTGCCCGCAATGAGAATACGGTCGATCCAGGCCTTCAGCTGGCTGGGGATGGTGAAATTGTAGACCGCCACGCCGATCACGATGGTGTCAGCCGCTAAGAACTCCTCAAGCGCTGCAAACCCTTCGGTAAGATCCGACGGCACCTCCGGATCGCGCACCTCGCCGGGGGCCTGTGCGGCGGCGAGATGACTGCGGGAGAGGTGAGAGAGCGGGGAAGACGCAAGATCGCGATAGACGACGGTCGTTGTCGGCGCCGCTTCCCTCAGCTTGGCCACGGCGGCGGCAGAGAGTTTTCGGCTCACCGAGCCTTCACCGAGAATGCTGGAATCGATGTGGAGTATGCTCATGGCTGAAGCCCTGGTATGGTTTTGTTACCAAGGCTATATGAACAACTATCTGAAGGCCGCCAAGGAGGCACATTTTTGGACCTCGAGCACACAGATGTAACCACGCCTGCGGCTTTGACCGTCACCACGCGAGCCCCCGGTCACCTCCCGGGCGAGTGTCAGGCCGTCGCGTCCATCTTGTCGCGGGTCGGCGACAAATGGACGGTGTTGGTTGTGATGATGCTGGCTGATGGTCCCCGGCGTTTCAATGAGCTCAAGCGCATGATTGGCGGCGTTTCACAACGCATGTTGACGCTGACACTTCGCGGTCTGGAGCGGGACGGCATGGTCCATCGCACGATTTTCCCGACTATTCCGCCTCGTGTGGACTATGAACTGACCGCCCTCGGCCACTCCCTTCGCCAGCCTATCGAGGCGCTCGGAAACTGGGCGTTCACCCACGCCCCGATCATCAAAGAAGCCCGCGCAGAATTCGATGCGCGGTCAGGGGAGGTGTGACGCTGGGGATCGGCGGGCCCTACGCGCAACACGGCGACGCGCGGGGGCATAATCCTGAACGCGGGTCAATTAATGGAGTGACCCCGAAGCGTCGGGTCGCGGCGGTGGGCGATCGGGGCATGCTCACCCGAACCCGGATCCGCGAGGAGGTGAAGCCGGCCGGGCTCGACTGGATATCGCGCCGGCGCAACAGCGCGCAGGACTTGTGTGCGGAGTATGCGCCTTTGCCGATGTCCCTGTTCGACGAGCGGGATCTGGCGGAGATTAGCGCGACCAATCTCTATCCCAGCGAGCGGCTGATCGTCTGCCGCACCCTCGCCCTGGCGGCGGAGCGAGACCGCAAGCGTCAGGCGCTTCTGGCCTCTATGCAGACGAGCCTCCACACAGACGAGCCTCCACACAGACGAGCCTTCAGGCCGTCGCCGCCAAGGTCCGCGCTTTGCGCAATCCCCTGAGAGGGGCGGACGCCATCGGCCTCGCCGTCGGCGTGGTGATCAAGGTCATACCCCAGGTGTGAACCGTTCACCGCTTCAGGCTCAGGTCTTCAGAAGATGCTCGGCGATGGCCGCGTAGGCGGGAAGCGACACCCTGTCGAGCGGGCCGTTGCCATTGGCTGCGGTGGGGTGTGAGGCGAACCTGGCGATGACCACCTCGGCGCCTGGCGCGATCCAGGCTGCTTGGCCGTGGATGCCGCGGGCCGAATAGGCGCCGAATTTGTCGTGGCTGACCCAGAACTGATTGCGGTAGCTCCAGCCCGGCAAGGTGACGTAGCCTGACTTTGCGAAGTGGTCCCGGTCCGCGCCGCGGGCGGTGTCGGCAACCACCGCGGCGGGGATGACCTGATGGCCGTTAAAGGCGCCGTCGCAGCGCATCATCTCGCCGAACTTCGCCAGGTCACGCAAAGTGAGGTTCAGGCCGCCGCCGCACATGGCGGTCCCAATCCGGTCGACGAGCAGATAGGCGTCCTCCTCCGGGCCCAGCTTCTGCCAGATCTTGTCCGACAGCATCCGTGCGATAGGGACGCCCGTCGCTCGCTGAACAATCCAGGCGAGGACCTCCGTGTTGCAAGTCTTGTAGGCGAAGGCCTGACCATGTTCGCCCTGCTTCCTTAAACTGCGCAGGAAGTCGAAGATGGTCTCCGGCCCGCCGTAGTCCCGCGGCCGGGCCGTCACGCCGCTGGCTGCGGTGTAAGCCCAGATCTGCGCGTCCGGATCGGTGTAGGTCTCTGAGTATTGGACCCCGATGGTCATATCCATAACCTGGCGCACAGTGGCGTCGCCATAGGCCGTGCCGGCAAGGTCTGGGACGTAATAGGGAACCAGCTTGGTCGGATCGAGCGCGCCCTCGTGCGCCAGCGTGGCGGCCAGGACGCCGACGAACGATTTGGTCACCGACATCGCGAGATGCGGAATTTGGCGCTCCAGCGCCCCGAAGTAGTCTTCGTAGATAACGACGCCCTTGTGCAACACTAGAATGCCGTCGGTGCAGTTGACGTCCACGGACTGGCCCCAGGTCATCGCCTCGCCGTCCATGGTCGTGAATGCGATTTCGTCGAGGTCGTCACGCAGAGCACGGGGAAACTCGACCGCCGCGTCGCGGCCGCGCCAGACGTTCACGCTGGGCACAAGCTCGCGCTGATGGCTGAACGCCCAGCGCAGGTTCGGGAAAGTCCAGCTGGAGCCATCCTCCATTCGCAACGTCTTGTCCGGCGGCGGTGGAAAGCCCTGCATCAGACCACCGGTCACCGGGTCGGTCGCCGCCCCACTCACTCTGTCGGTCATCTGAGTATCTGCCCTCAATTGCATGCGTTGACCGTAGGCGTCGGCCGTCTTGTCGCTGACCCAAGGATCCGTGAACCTATGGGTCAAGCGTGGCTTCAGCATACAGGGAAAATCAGCAACACGTGGCGTCGTGATCGCCACCAATGAGACCTAACGTTTCGTCACCTGTTCATTCAAAACAAGATCGTCTGACCCAATGATCAAATAAAAAGTTCAAGCGCTTAGAGTTTTTGACGTCTCTTACGTTTCATCTCGATTGAGACCTGAATATCTGGGAACGAGCGATGACCTGGATGACGGCAACGGAGCCTTGGTCAGGGTGGGCTTCAGGGTGCGCGAACTGAGCTGCCGGCTGGCGACCATGCGTTGAACTGGAGACGTGAGGGGAAAACCGGTGCACCAGCCTGACGACCACTTTGCCCAGGGCGGCCAACCTTAACAGCCAGCGCATCGTTGGCGAAGATTTCGGGCATCTGGAGGGAGCCCCCGCCAGTCACGCTGAGCGCCCTTCGCCTAGGGCCAAGCCGCGCCAAGACGTTCAACCCGCTTGGTCGCGCCGGGAACATAGTGTGTTCGGCTCGCGGCTTGAGCCTAAAGCGACCGGATTTGAGGGGTGACCTTCAGGACGGCGCTTCGCGCTCAATTCTTCATGGCCGACATGCAGGCGGGCATTGGCCCATTGCTCGGCGACTTCCTGCAACGACGGGGTTGGGAGATTGGATCCATCGGGTTAGTGATGAGCGTTGGCGGGACCGCAGGAATGGCCATGGCGGTGGGTGATGAGGCGACGATGCTTTGACGGCGACGTCTGACAGCATCGCCATATGGATTATCGCAGGCATCGCCACCGCCTGCGTGATTGTTCGACCTTTTAAGCTCCCTGAAGCCGTCTGGGCCATATCCGGCGCCGCGATGCTGCTCCTCCTCGGCGTGTTGCCTTGGGTGGACGCGTTGAAGGCCGTGGGCAAGGGCCTTGACGTCTACCTATTCCTGATTGGGATGATGCTGCTTTCGGAGACGGCGAGGCGCGAGGGGCTGTTCGACTGGGTTGCGTCCTATGCTGTGAACCGGGCGAACCACTCTCGAAAACGGCTGTTTCTGCTGATCTACGGCGTTGGCGTCGTGGTCACGGCATTTTTGTCCAACGACGCGACGGCCGTCGTCCTGACGCCGGCCGTTTACGCCGCCGCAGAAAAGGCAAAAGTGGAGCCGCTGCCGTATCTTTTCATCTGCGCCTTCATTGCAAACGCGGCGAGTTTCGTGCTGCCGATCTCCAACCCGGCCAACCTTGTGCTTTTCGCGGACCACACACCTCCGCTTGGGCAATGGCTGGCGAGCTTCGGCGCGCCCTCGGTGCTCTCGATCCTCGCCACCTACGGCGTCTTGAGGTTTGTGCAGCGCTCCGGCCTTCGCGGCCCCTGCGCGGGCGACGTCGAGCAGCCGAGACTGTCCAACGGCGGGCGTTGCGCCCTAGCTGGGATTGGCCTGACCGGCGTCGTCCTGTTGGCGGTCTCGGAGTTCAACATCCGGCTGGGGCTGCCGACGTGCGTCCTAGGGGCGTTGACGAGTATGGTCGTGCTCGTCCTCAACCGTGAGCCGCCGGCTACCGTACTGAAGGGCGTCTCTTGGTCGGTATTGCCGCTGGTCGCTGGCCTCTTTGTGCTGGTCGAGGCGCTGAATAAAACGGGTCTCGGCGCCGCGCTCGCCAAGGTCCTAAGGTCAGCATCGCAAGGGAGCGAACTGGGCGCTGCGGCAGGAGCGGGGAGCCTGCTTGCTCTTGCGTCAAACCTGGTGAACAACCTGCCAGCCGGGCTCATCGCCAGCACAACGATCTCACAGGCAAAGCCGCCGCGGAGCGTGGTCGACGCCCTGCTGATTGGCGTAGACCTTGGCCCCAATCTCTCGATCACGGGTTCTTTGGCCACCATCTTATGGCTCACAGCGATACGTCGGGAGGGACAGACAGTGGGGATTTGGCGGTTCCTCAAGCTGGGGGCGCTGGTGATGCCCCCGGCGCTGGCCCTCGCCATTGGAACCCGGCTGCTTATCCCGTGACGGACATGGGACCGACACCAAACGGTTAGGTCACCGAAGGCATTGGCCTCTCCAACCGGTGTCGGAGTTGGCGATGTCAGGCGAATTGCGGGCGCGG
>Ga0116230_10000484_pt1 | contig 35040 bp, 35 predicted proteins | sample S1TSphfallax_3_FD_88678 | JGI IMG/M metagenome (GOLD analysis project Ga0116230, IMG submission 88678) | Host-associated microbial communities from peat moss isolated from Minnesota, USA - S1T2_Fd - Sphagnum fallax MG | ecosystem: Host-associated > Plants > Peat moss > Unclassified | place... | reverse complement strand
TTGGGCAGGATTTGCGCGACGTCCCCTTCCGCGGAAAGTTTGAAACCCTCCGAGCAGGTTCCACGCATTCCCAGTGTGTCCCAGGTGGTCGTGCGTTCGAGCTGACATTGGTCTTTCAGGACAACGACAAGCACTTGGTCAGAGGACGGGGCTTCGGGTGAGCGGCGCGCGGTTGCCAAAATGGCATCGGCGTAGGTTGCGTAGGAAATGACCGTCGCATCTTTTTCGAGCCGAAATCTGTCGCCATCGACTTCCACAGCGCAGATGGAGTTGCGCAGATCGCCGCCGATACCGCCTTCGGTAGTCGCTGACGCAAGAAGGAGCTGTTCGGCCGAAATGCGGCGCATGAAAGCTTGGTGCCATTCGCTTGTCTGCGCATGCGAGATCAGGCTTGAGAGTTTGATCTGGTGCATGGCAAACATCATCGCACTCGACGCGCATTGCTGGCCAAGGCCGACGCAAATCTCGGCGATGTCCTCGAGGTTCGCACCTTCGCCGCCATATTCGCGCGGGATCATCGCGCTGAGAAGCCGGGCTTCTTTGAGAGCTTGCAAAGTTTCGTGCGGAAAACGGCCCTCGCGATCGACACTATCGCAATGTTGCGCCGCTACCGCCGCGGCGATCACACCTCTGTCGGTCAGCTTGATCACGATGCAAACTTCTTTTGCTGAATGTCCGGAAGGGCAAGTTCTGAAATACACGACGCAATCGAAGCGATGCTCGCAAAACTCCGCCGATTCAACATCCGCTCGGGAAACTCAATGTCGAAGGCGTCCTCAAGGCCGAGCATCAGCTGGACGGCGGCAAATGACGTCAGCCCTGTCTCGTAAAGATCCTGCTCGTCATGGAGAGATGCTGCGGGTACGGATAAGCGGCCATGTTCGTCGATCAGCTTCTGAATAGTCTCTTTCATAAGTAGCTCTCCGTATATGCTTGATAGTAGCACTACAGAGTGATGGTTGCGAAGCAATTGAAAAAATAGCGACAAATTGGATGTGTTAATTCTAAATCTAAATGGTAGCGATTAGAGTTAATAGGTTATGTTTCATTAACTATATTGAACTGTTACGTTTAAGCTTATTGCGTTATCTCATTTCTTATTTAAGCGCGCGATCAAGCTTGATGTATCCCAACGTCCGCCGCCCATATTTTGCACTTCGGCATAAAATTGATCGACCAGAGCGGATACGGGCAGATTAGCACCGTTCCGGCGGGCCTCGGCGAGAACAATCCCAAGGTCTTTGCGCATCCAGTTGACGGCGAAACCAAAGTCGAATTTGCCTTCCGCCATGGTTTTATGGCGGTTTTCCATCTGCCAGGATTGCGCCGCGCCCTTTGAGATGACCTCGACCACGGCATTGGGATCAAGGCCCGCGCGCGCCGCGAAATGCAGCCCTTCGGCCAGGGCCTCGACAAGACCGGCGATGCAGATCTGATTGACCATTTTGGTCAATTGCCCCGATCCGGAGGGTCCCATCAGGCGGCAGGCTTTCGCGTAAGATATGATAACAGGCTCAGCACGGGTGTAATCAGGCTCATCGCCGCCGCACATAACGGTCAAAGCGCCGTTTTGAGCGCCGGCTTCACCGCCCGAGACGGGGGCATCGATGAAGCCAAGGCCGTGTGCTTTCGCCGTGCTGTAAAGATCCCGTGCGATTTCGGCGGAGGCGGTCGTGTGATCGACGAAAATCGATCCAGAATTCATGGCTTCGAAGGCGCCGTCGCTGCCGCATGTGACGGCACGCAGGTCGTCGTCGTTGCCGACGCAGGCAAAGACGATATCTTGCCCTGCAGCGGCTGCTTTGGGCGTTGGCGCGGAATGTCCGCCAAATTCGGCGGTCCATTTTTCTGATTTGGCCGCGGTGCGGTTATAAACCGTCACCTCGTTGCCCTTTTTTTGAAGATGGCCGGCCATTGGATAGCCCATGACGCCGAGGCCGAGAAAAGCAACTTTTGCCATAGATGTCAGTCCTTGATTCAGGGAGTTGCGCAGCTGCCTATCAAACGGCACGCCAAAGGAAATAAATCTCGTGATTTTGTCTCTTCAATTGATTTCGAACTTAAAATACTTGCCCCGGATTTTTGCGAACGTGCCATCGGCTTTGAGGCTGGCCAGCGCCTTGTCGAACATCGATTTCAAATCCTTGTCTTCTTTTCGCAAGCCAATGCCGATTCCTTCGCCGAAATAAGCGGGATCACGAGGGACATCGGCGATCATCCGGCAGCACTGACCCTCCTTATTCTTATCCAGGAAATCCGTGACTTCATCCTTATCGCCCATCACCACATCGACGCGCCCCTCGGCGAGATCCAAAATCGCGTCTTCGAGCGTCGGAAAGGTATGAATGTCGGATTTGTTGTAAATGTCCTCGACATAGACCTGATGCGCGCCGCCGGAGACGACGCCAATCGCCTTATCTGCGAGGCCCGCCGGTGTGAGATCCTTGAACTCGCTTTTGCGGGCCGCCACAAAAGCCGATGGCATGCGCGCATAGGGATCGCTGAAGGCGATCTTCTCCCGCGCTTCGTCGGAGATTTCCATCGCAGCCATGATCGCATCATATTGATGATTGAGCAGGCCAGGGATCATAGAGTCCCAGTCCTGCATCACGAAATGGCAGGTTATGTTCATCCGCTGGCAAAGCGCCTGCCCAAGGTCGATCTCGAAACCGGCCAGCTCATTATTCTCGAGATAATTATAGGGCGGCCGCGCACCTTCACTCGCGATCCGTATCTCTTTCAACTTTGGTTCGGCCTGCGGCGAGGCGGCGGAGGCAGCCCAGACGAATTGCGAAGCGGCAATTGTTGCGCACGCGGCAAGCCCAAGAACGGCGAGCGCGCGCATGTTTAGGATGAGGCGTGCAAGTGTCAGGCTGAGTTCCTTCGCAAGTCGGGCGGCCCTTTGTTGTTTTGTCGCAATACCGCGAGCGCGGCAGACTGCCCCATGAAGGGTTAAAGAAACAAGAGCTTATTGCCGTCTTAAAATCTCAAGAAAATTGTGCTTTTTGAAGGCCTTTAGAGGTTTGCGGGCAACTTACGCCGACCGGCACGAGTTTTGATTAAAATTGCGGAAGTTCTGGTGTGTCTCTGTGGCGCTCTTTAAGAATAAGCAAATAAAGAAGACAAGCGCGGCGCGTTTTTACGGTCGCAGGGCAGAGTTGGCGGCAACCCAACATTCTGACTTATATAACAAAATTTGCCATAGGATTGAACGGGCAGCAGACTGCGCCTATAAGGCGCGTCTCAGTGTGGAGCGGGATTTAACATGCTCAGCGATCAAGACGTCCTTAATGCGCTTCAATCCGTACCGGGCCCGGATGGAAAAACCCCGTTGCCGCAGTCTGGCGCGATTGCCGGCCTCTCGATCAAGGATAGCAAAGTCTATCTTTCGATTGGCATCGACCCGCAGCAGGCTGGTGCGCTGGAAGGCATGCGTGTCGCCGCGGAAAGCGCGGTCAAAGCCGTTAATGGCGTCGCAGGCGCACTTGTGAGTCTCACCGCTGACAAGGCTCCGGCTCCCCCGCCGCCGCCGAAACCAGCCGCCGCTGCGCGCAGTATCGGCATCCCCGGTGTTACCCATATTCTGGCCGTTGCCTCGGGTAAAGGCGGTGTCGGGAAATCCACCACCGCGATCAATCTTGCCTTGAGCCTCGCCGCGCTCGGCTGGAAAATTGGCATTCTTGACCTCGATATTTACGGTCCTTCGCTGCCGCGCCTGCTCGGAACCTCAGAGCGGCCAGAGTCCGAAGGCCGCATGATGAAACCGATTTCCGCCTATGGCCTGCGCGCTATGTCGATCGGTTTTATGGTCGATGAAAACGATCCGATGATTTGGCGTGGTCCGATGGTGATGGCGGCCGTGCAGCAAATGTTGCGCGACGTTGCCTGGGGCGAGCTCGATTGTCTTGTCGTCGATATGCCGCCGGGTACGGGCGATGCGCAATTGACCCTGGCGCAAACTGTACCTTTGGCCGGCGCCGTGATCGTTTCGACGCCACAAGATTTGGCGTTAATCGACGCGAGACGCGGCATCAGCATGTTCAATAAGGTCGATGTGCCGATCATCGGCATCGTTGAGAATATGAGCTACTTCCTTTGCCCGCATTGCGGCGGACGCTCGGAAATCTTCGCTCATGGCGGTGCGCATAAGGAAGCGGATGATGGCGGCGTGCCATTCCTTGGCGAAATCCCGCTTGCGATGACGATCCGCGAACATGCGGATTCGGGCAAGCCAATCACGGTGCTGGAGCCGGACAGCCCGCAATCACTCATCTATAAAGGCATCGCTGAGAAGGTGAAGGCCAGCCTTGAAAAGGGCAGGGTGCGCGCCGCACCGAAAATCGTGATCGAATAAGCTCAACTTTCATGCGCGTCTCCGGAATTCAATCCGGGTGACCGCGCATTGGAGCATTAGAGCGCTTTCGGTTTTGGTGGAATCACCTAAACGATAAGAATTCGCTCTCGATTCAAAAAGTTAGAGCATGTTCTCATCGCAAAACCGCGTACACTTTTGCGGAACGTGCTCTCGCGTTACCCGCCCGTCACACTCATATGGCGCGTCACGGCTGGTCCCTGATGCGCGCGGTCAATGATGAAATCATGACCCTTTGGCTTGCGTGCGATAGCGGCTTCGAGCGCCTCATTGAGCAGCTCGTCCGTGGCTGAAGCGCGTAACGGCGTTCGCAGATCGGCGGCATCTTCCTGGCCAAGGCACATGTAAAGCGTGCCGGTGCAGGTGACGCGCACGCGATTGCAGCTTTCGCAGAAATTATGCGTGAGCGGCGTGATCAGACCTAGGCGGCCACCGGTTTCCGCGACTTCGAGATAGCGGGCAGGGCCGCCGGTCGAATAAGGAATTGGGTTTAAGGTAAGTTCCTGCTTGAGTGCCGTTTCAACCTCTGTCAGCGGCAAATATTGATTGACGCGCTCGGCGTCGATAGCGCCAAGCGGCATAACTTCGATCAAGGTAAGGTCCATGCCGCGCGCGTGCGCCCAGCGCAGCATGGGCACGATCTCGCTATCGTTAACGCCTTTCAACGCGACCATGTTAATCTTGACCGCGAGGCCCGCCGCTTGAGCGGCATCGATTCCGGCAAGCACTGGATTGAGATCGCCCCAACGCGTCACAGCCCGGAATGTGTCCTGATCGAGTGTATCGAGGGACACATTGATCCGGCGCACACCGCAGCTGGCAAGATCCTGGGCATGGCGCGCCAATTGCGAGCCATTGGTCGTTACGGTCAATTCTTCGAGCGCACCGCTATCGAGATGCCGCGCCAGCGAACGGAAGAGGCTCATGATATTACGCCGCACCAGCGGTTCACCGCCGGTGATGCGCAATTTTTTGGTGCCGCGTGCGACAAAGGCGGAGCAAAGCCTATCGAGCTCTTCCAAGGTCAGAAGGTCGCTCTTTGGCAGGAAGTTCATGTCTTCGCTCATGCAATACACGCAGCGAAAATCGCATCGGTCCGTGACGGAAACGCGGACGTAACTAATCTTACGTCCGAAGGGATCGATCAGCGGTGTGTTCGGTCCGGGTGCATTGCGCAAATCTGTGGCGAAGAAGGGGTTCATACCGTTACATATAAGAGGGAAAGAAGATTTCCGTAAGGTTTAAGGAGAATTGGGATGAGCGGACCTGACGGTCAATGGCCAAGCGAATTGCGTCTTAAAGACAATGGACGGATTTTGCACATAAATTTCGAAAGCGGCTCAGCTTTTGATCTGACAGCGGAATATTTGCGTGTGATGAGCCCCAGCGCGGAAGTGCAGGGGCACAGGCCGGAAGAGCGTGTCACGCTCGGCGGCAAGGAGAAGGTAGCGATTATTGGCGTGGAGCCTGTCGGCACCTATGCCGTCCGCCTGACCTTCGACGATCTGCATTCGACCGGCATTTTTACGTGGGATTTTCTTTATGATCTTGGTGCAAAGCAGGAAGAAAAATGGGCCTTTTATCTCTCCGAACTGGCGGCCTATGGCTTGAGCCGCGATAAGCCGGGAGAAAGGCGCGCCCATCCCGACTCGGTCCCGATATCCTGACTTTCAAAGAAAGCCAAAATCAAAAGGGCCGGTTTGATCCGGCCCTTTTCTATTCAGTAAGGAAAAGTAATAGCGGAATTGTTATCGCTGCACGATCACGCGCGTGCCAACGCGGACCCGCTCATAAAGATCTTGGACATCCTCATTGGTCATCCGGATGCAACCCGACGATACGGCCGTGCCAATGGTGCCGGGTTCGTTTGAACCATGGATACGATAGAGGCTGCTGCCAAGATACATGGCGCGTGAGCCGAGCGGGTTATCAGGACCACCCTTCATGAAGTGCGGCAGGTCAGGACGGCGGCGCAGCATCTGGGAGGGCGGGGTCCAGGAGGGCCACTCGCGTTTGGCCGTCACCGTCTTGACGCCGCCCCACTCGAATCCCGGGCGGCCGACACCGACGCCATAGCGGAGCGCCTGGTTGCCTGGCAAAATATAATAAAGCCGCCGCTCCTGGGTCGAAATAACAATCGTACCGGGTGCGTAATGTCCCGTATAGGCAACAATTTCCTTGGGCGGCGCGGCTGCGCCTGGATTGCCATCGAAGCTGGAAGAGGCGCCTGAACCGCCGCTAAAGATGGCGCAGAAAAGAGACGTGCAGGGTTCAGAAGGTGCAGCTGGGGCCTGCGTAACGGCGGCTGAGGCAGATTCCTGAGCCGCCAACAATGCCAAAATGGCTGCCGCCCATGTCAAAAAGTGACGACGCATCTTCATCTCTCGATCAAATGAATGAGAATCAGCGGATCATCCCGCAGCTAATGCTATTCTCTGGCGAGGAGTTTGGCTTGGCAACGGGCAGAACCTAGGAAGCTATCAATAGACTCACTTTGCTGGAGGCCGTGACCTTGAGGTCACAGATCAAAACAGGCGGCTGGCCCTTGCCAGAAGGCCTTTTTTACGGAAAGTGCGCAGAGCCAAACTGCTTCGATGTCAAACTATCGCTTAATGGCGTTGAACCAGCTGGATGTTCAGGCCAGCGCTAACCGAAACCAGACGGAGGCATGACATGCCCTTCTCTACGCCCATGGCGATCGCAATTTTCTTCACCACTTGGTTCACTGTTCTCTTCGCAGTCTTGCCATTTGGCGTACATTCGCAGCAAGAGGAGGGAAATTATGTCCGGGGAACCGATCCGGGCGCGCCTGTCGCGCCAAAACTTTGGATCAAGGCCGTTTGGACGACCGTGCTGACGTCTCTGGTGTTCGGTGCTCTGGTCATTATTGTTAAGGTTGTTTGAGCGGCATACGGGCCGCTTTATGGGACGCCGCGGGCCAAACCGCAGTGTGAAATGAATTTTTCCGCAGCGACGCCTTCTATTGACCCCTGAACCGGTTGCGGCTACTCAAGCGCATCCCTCCAAGAGCGCGTAGCTCAGCTGGTAGAGCATCTGACTTTTAATCAGGGGGTCATGGGTTCGAATCCCATCGCGCTCACCAAATATTTCAATTACTTATGAGTATTTTTGCCGGGCGATCACAGATCATCTTTTGCTGGGGTATCGCATAGGGTAACGCAAATAATTTTGCCAGCTGAAGATAGACGACTTGTTAGCGTTGTTTGTTATGCTGTTCTCAGGCTTCACCGAGTCTAAGGGAGATGGTGATCTTGGCTAAAAGGCTGAAAAAAGTGACGGCGGCGACTGCATCTAAACCGCGCGCAAAGTCGCCAGTCAAACGTGCGATGTCCGTGACGAAGGGAGCGGCCGCAGCGAAGAAACCGCAACTCCTCGAGGGTCAACTTGTGTTCGAATACATCAAAAGTTCAGATTTCCGAACACTTCACATTGATGGCATATTTGGAGGCCTTGCGCCTCAAGGACGATTTATCCATATGGCAGTCTTCGCTGAACGCCATCCTTTGCCGCAAAAAACCTTTCACGCATTGAAGGCGGGCATGTTGGGCCCTGAAGACCTAACGAAACGAGAGGGACGTGTCGGGATTGTAAGAGAACTGGAAGCTGATCTTGTTATGGATATAGAGACAGCCCGTTCAATGCACGAATGGCTTGGAGTAAAAATTCAAGAGATGACACTCGTTTAATCAATGCTTGGCTTTGCAACAGAATCAAAGGATCTCCAGTGACCTACTTGTCTGCGGTAGATACGGGCACAGCGATCCCCATTCGATTCGTGAGTCCGTTAGATGCACCGTCGAACATCTATTACGGATCACAAGCTGCACCTTCGATACCAGTAGTGAAAGCCGCGTCGCAATTTGGTTCATTTGGACCAAAATTGCGGAACATCGAAATTGAGAATACCTTTGATTTACTGGAAAAACGATGGAAAAGGGAAACGATGAACGTTTCTTCTTTGCACGATATGTTCCTGCATCCTGCTTATGCCCGTATAATTGGACTGGGCACTGCTGCCATTCCTCTAATATTGCGGACTTTAGCAATAGAACCTAACTATTGGTTTTTTGCTCTCGAATCAATTACGGGATACTCTCCAGTCCGAAAAAAGGATGCAGGTAACCTACGTGCGATGACAGATGCGTGGTTGCGCTGGGGCAAGAAAAATGGCTTCTACGACGCGGCCAAAGCACCTCAAGGTCGGTAGGGACGTTCCGCGTGCTGCATTTCCGCATTTGAGAAAAGCTAATCACGAAATAACAAGCGATCAGGCACCTGAATACAACTGTATTGCGCATGCCGCCGATGATAACAGCCGTTTCTGGTGGCCAGGTCCAGGAATGAATGGATACTGGCCACCTGGCGTGCCGCGTGAAGTTACTATTGAGGCATTTATTGAAGCCTACAAGACAATAGGGTACGAAACTACCGCAGATGAAACTTTGGAAGTCGGTTTCGATAAGATAGCCATCTATGTCGATAAGGGTGCTCCGACGCATGCCGCTAAACAATTGGCTGAAGGCCAATGGAGCAGCAAGCTCGGCAAGAACTATGATATCTCTCACAAGAGAGATGCAGTTTCAGGTGGCCTGTATGGCGAAATAGCTGTCTACATGAAACGCAAGATTTAAATCGAGCTCATGACCTCCGCAAACAAAAGGCCACGGCGCGGACGTCGTGACCTGCCTTGGATGTCAGACGTTCGTTTATCCCAACGTGATGACGTCACGTAGCAGCGAATAGAGTAGCTGTTCTTCACGCGTTATCGTTTGGCGTCGGGACTTCTGCATTTAAGCCATGCAAGATCGTGGTGGTGTGGGCATATGCCTTTGCTTTGATGGCGAGGCCCATTTTCTGACTTTTAATCAGGGGGTCATGGGTTCGAATCCCATCGCGCTCACCAAGGGAATTAGCAAGCCAAAACACGTCACTGCCGAGAAAGTCAGATCACGTTTCATCTGGCCTGCGTCCGATGGGCTTTTCATATCCCTGGCTCGGTGAGGAAAACCCGCGAGCTATGAAAAATGCCTGAGCGCCGGCATTGCCCGTCCAAGCGTCTAAGGCGAGGCCGTTGCTGCCCGCTTCTTGAGATAAGCGTTCGACATGCGATAGGAGAGCTGTGCCGAGTCCCCGTCGGCGAAAAGCTTCATCGACAGCGATTTGATAGATATATGTCCGCTGTCTTGGCCATGTGAACGGCGTTTCAGCTAGCCGCTGTATTTGGAACCAGACGTAGCCAAGCGCGGCACCATCTTCCTCCGCGAGGATGATCTCATTGTCCGGGTTGTCCAGGACATTGCCGAAATAGATTTCCAATTCCTCGGCGCGGGTGACCGCTTTAAAGAAGCCCGGCTCGATCGCCGCGTGAAGCGATTGCACAGCTTTATTCAGCCGGATCAGCGTACCGATGTCGTTTGTCGTCGCGGGCCGGAAGAAGAAAGCCATGCTCGTTTTCTGCCTGACTAATCACGTAGAAGACCGGCGCCGCGTCTATCCAGCTTTGTTCTCTCAGACGCCCGCCTGTGAGATGAACTTGGTGACCAGGTAAGATTCGATGCCTTCTGTCCCGCCTTCCGAGCCATAGCCGCTATCCTTGACGCCGCCGAAGGGCGTCTCCGGCAGCGCGAGGCCGAGATGGTTGATGGTCATCATGCCGGTCTCGACGCGTGAGGCGACGGCGGCGGCGGCCTTGGCGGAGCGCGTATACGCATAGGCGGCAAGACCATAAGGCAGCCGGTTGGCTTCTTCGACCGCCTCTTCGAAATCGGTGAAAGGCATGATCATCGCCAATGGGCCAAACGGCTCCTCATTCATCATCCGCATTGCGCGAGTGACGCCGGTCACAACGGTCGGCTGAAAGAAATAGCCCTTATTGCCGATCCGTCCGCCGCCGGTCCGGACTTCGGCGCCTTTTTGCAGAGCATCGGCGATCAGCGCTTCCATTGCCGGGATACGCCGGTCATTGGCAAGCGGCCCCATGCTGACGCCGCTTTCGAGCCCATTTCCGACCTTGAGCGCCTCGGCCTCCTGGACGAATTTGGCGATGAAAGGCTCGTAGACTTTTTCCTGGACAAGAAAGCGCGTGGGTGCGACGCAGACTTGGCCGGCATTGCGGAACTTGGCTTTCGCGACCTGCGAGGCGGCGGCTTCGACATCGGCATCGTCGAATACGATCACCGGCGCATGGCCGCCAAGCTCCATCGTCACGCGTTTCATGTGTTCGCCCGCGAGCGCTGCCAGCTTTTTGCCGATCGCGGTCGAGCCGGTGAACGTCACTTTGCGGATTATTGGATGCGGGATCAAATATTCGCTGATCTCAGACGGCACGCCGAAGACGAGATTGATGACGCCTGGAGGAGTGCCCGCATCGGCGAACGCACGGATCAGCTCGGCAGGCGACGCCGGCGTTTCCTCAGGTGCCTTTATGATAATGGAGCAGCCCGCGGCCAAAGCAGCGGAGAGCTTACGCACCACTTGGTTGATGGGAAAATTCCAAGGGGTGAAGGCGGCCACGGGGCCAACAGGCTCTTTGACGGCGAGCTGATAGATATCGGCGGAGCGCGCCGGAATGACCCGGCCATAGGTGCGGCGCGCCTCCTCTGCGAACCATTCAATAATGTCAGCGGCGGTTTTGATCTCAGCGCGCGATTCAAACAGCGGCTTGCCTTCCTCAAGTGTCATGAGGGTGGCAATATGATCGATCCGGCTTCTCAAAAGATCGGCTGCTTTTCGCATGAGCTTGGCGCGATCGAATGCTGAGATGGTCCGCCATACGGCGAAACCAGAGGCCGCCGCCGCCAGCGCTTCATCGAGATCATTGCGTGACGCATGCGCCACCGTTCCAATGACTTCTTCGGTCGCGGGATTCAGCACCGGAATGGAGCAGCTGTTTTCAGCCGGACGCCATTGGCCGCCGATATAGAGAAGGACGTCAGGATATTTCAGATCGCTGCTCATGACGGACCGCTCGTTATGTCAGGTTCGCACATTTTATAAACCATTGCCGTTTTTCAGAACGGCCGGATTACGACTTACATGTATTTTTCTGGGGGATTTTAAAACTCAATACATAGGAATAGAGCCGTCAGGCCGTTGAGTGCTACGATTGCTGCAAGCTGTTATAAACCGCCGTGCTTATATTCCGGGCACCGTTAATATGCGAAACGTCCTTGATCTGCGCAGGTTTTATTCCGTCGAGATATAAATTAAACGCACAAATTCATCTTTAAAGTCCGATAACGCTGATTGAGGTATGAATAAAACGCATGGCAGGACGTGGTCTGTGAGATTATCTCAGAAGATTTGGGGTCTCGCCGTGGGGCTTATCGGGCTTGCGACCGCGGCTGTCGCGAGCGACAGAATGATGCTTTGGAAAGTCGTGCAGACGTGCATCGCGGACCATCGTTTATTTGGGGCCTCGTTTCCGTGCCTCGAGGTCAATATGCCCGCCGGTTACGCCGTGCTCCAGGCACCGCTTGAAGCCACCCATATCATAGTAACCCCGATTGTGCCGGTCGATGGGATTGAAAGTCCGGCCCTCGGCGTGCCGGGTGGGCCCAATTATATGGATGATGCCTGGGCCTCCCGGCACTATGTTGAGGATAGGGCACACCGCCGCTTGGCATGGGACGAGATTGGCCTGGCCGTCAATTCGAGGCGAGGCCGCAGCCAGGATCAATTGCACATCCATATCGATTGCGTAAAATCTTCCGTGCGGGTCTTTCTGCGTGAGAGTGCGGGCCTCATGAGCGCTGACAAATGGGTGCATCTTAAACAACCCATCGAGGGCACACGCTATTGGGCGTTGTTGCTGAACCATGACGATCTTGAGGGTATCAATGTCATTCAGCTTGCCAGGTCGGGTTTGCAAATAAGGCCAGACCAATGGCCGAACCTTACGGTGGCTCTCATAGGGGCCGTAATGCCCGAAGGCCGCCACGGCTTTTATCTGCTCGCAGATTTAGACTACGCTGGCCTCCCGCGTCCCGCCCATGCCGAGTATTTGCTCGATCATTCATGCGGCCCCGCGGCTGGGTGAGCATCTGTGTTTGGCTCAAGTGGGCTTGCAGCATTGCTCCGGCCTGCAGATTTATTGGCTAGATAAGTAAACGGTAACACTGTCAGCTGGCCCGTGGGCAGATGTGCGCTTAGGCACTGCTTTCATTCGGATATGAGCGCAAAAGTACAATTATATTACACTGAACATTAAGCGGTTGAGAGCGTTTGATAGCAAATGAGTACGCTTATCTGGAGGTCACGATGCAAAATGCACCGGCTTTGAAAAACGCTTCGATTTTCGTTGCAATAGCCGCCGTATGCGGCCTCGCCTCGGCAGTTGTTTTGATCCACAATGCTATCGTCAAACCGGAAACGACAAAGACCGTCGCTAAAACCGTTAAACCAATGACCGGCAGAAGCTCGGCAAGAGATTCTGCCAGCCCATATGGGGGGATTTATGTCGATCCGTCGTTTCAAGCTGCCATGAAGCAACCTTGAGAGTACGTTGGTTTAGCGGCGGCCGTGTTCCTCCGGCCGGAGCATGCCGGGTGCGCTGAGGCAGGACGATCCCACGGAGCCGCAGGCTGAGCTTCTGCCGGCCGTAGGAGCGGTGTCAGTCACTGGCGGCGTGGTCAAGCGCGGCATGGTGCCCGCCGGTGTGCCGCTTGGTGTACCGGACAGAATACCGCTTGAGGCCCCGGCTGGAAGGCTATTATCTCTGATCTGAGCCATCGCATGATTTGAGACAAACGCGAAGGTGAGTGCGATCGCGGCGGCGATGGAAGCTTGGCGCATGGCGGGTCTCCTGGCTGGTGCTAGAGCGCTTTCCGCTTGGGTGGAATCACCCAAGCGATAAGAATTCGCTCTCCATTCAAAAAGTTAGAGCATGTTCTCATCGCAAAACCGCGTACACTTTTGCGGAACATGCTCTAATTGGCTGGTTTGCCAATGGCATAATGTGCGGCGCGCGACGCTGGTTCGCCGCGATTGCACACGTCTGCGTGAAAATTTCTCGCAGGAGATGAACGTCTCTCAGCTTCCGCACATCACTGGTTGAGGAAGCCGTTTACCACATTTGGGTGACGACACTTGGTACGGTGATCGCTAGAACGTTTACCAGACGCATCGAGAGAATTGCCATGCCAACCACTTTGCCCGCACAGCCCTGGCTGCATTTTAAGAGCGGGGGAGAGTCCCTAAAGCTGAAAGACCAGCGGGAGTTCATCATCCTGCTTTCCTTTGCTCTTTCGCCTTTGGCGGTTCTTTTGGTGCTATTTTGCTTGGCTGGGCCGGAGAAGATGTCCGGCGAATGGCTCTGCGACGAGCCGGGATGTATGAGCCAATAAATTGTCAGCCCTGATGGGGGCTTTGCTTTGCACCTTCCTTGGCGCATCCCGCATCAGCTATGCATATTGGAACATTTTTGGGCATCCCATGCGTCACCTCGGCGCTTGCTGACCTAAGCCGTTCCGTCTATGGGCTCTCGCAAAGGTAGACCAGGGCGTTTCATTCGCGTATGGCCAGACAAGACTTTATGTCGTGAAACTGTGAAAATCGGTGTAATGAAGTCGGCCTTAGCACTTGGCTGGGCCTTCGGGTCTCGTTAAGAAGAGCAGCAACCCTTTGGAGTCATTAGGAGAACTACAATGGCCAAGAGTGCGGAAGAGAGTGCGCGCTATATTTTGAAAATCTTTCAGCGGCATAACACCCGCAAGAACGGCACCATACTGATGAACAATCTGACTTTGCCTTTCGCCCAGGATGGCTGGACGCAAGAAGATCTTGAGGCCGGTCTGCCGTACGGTGTCGAGAAGGGCTGGTACACGATCGGCAAGGAGTCAAAGTTTGTCACGCTTACCGAAGCGGGCACGATTGAGGCTCCCGTGGAAACGACAAAGGCCTAATCGGGCCAGACTTGCCGTGGCTGTGTTAAGCAATTGATCGGATTGGGCGCGCGAGAGCATTGAGTCATTTGGCCCGGCTCCGTGTTGCCCTCCGGTACTCCGGAAAGGTTACCGCCAAATCCTGAGAGTTGAAGATGCCTTACGGTTCATTGACTCTGATGTGGCTGCTCCTGGGCGTCCCAAACGCTGCCCCGATTGGTCAAACCGAAATCGGTCACATCCAAATTGGCCAAGTGAAATATGCACCAGAGGCACAACCGCTCGCGAGTGCGACGCTGCTGTTCGATGGCAGAAGCCATACTGTATCGATATTGAACGAAACCAATGTTTCGCTGCGGATTGTCCCTGCCGAGTATCAGGATCTGGATATAGCGAAATCATTCGATATCATTTGCGATCTGCCGCTCAACCAGCGTCCGCTGACCGTCAGCGCGCGAATCGATACGCGTTATCATCTCATTCCGCTCGATATCATCGATTATAAAGATTATGCTCCGTCTTATATCAAGCTCGGGATCGACACGATCTACATCAGAAACAGTGTCCAAGGGCCTGGTCCCGGCCTTCATAAGGTCTACCTTGAGTTTTTCGCCAGCGATCAAGGTGTCAGGTAACCTCCCAGACTTTAAATTGCATTTTAGGGTGGGCAGGTCGCAGCGGCCGCACGTGATTTGCCGCGCGATGACCTGCGGGTATGCGGCGCTTTCTTTTCGACTTTTTTGAATAAAACGAGCAAAATTATCCCACTTATCGGCAAAGCCTGGGGCGATTAAATGAGAGGCTGAGGGCTCTGCCCGGCGGCTTCAGCGGCAAGCTGAGGGAAGGCCGCAGCTGGAAAGTTCAGCATAGAAAAAGGAGAGAAGAATCATGATCGAACTTCGTCCCTTTAGCAGCCTTGGCGGCGCGAACCACGGCTGGCTGGACGCCAAGCATCATTTCTCTTTTTCCAATTATTACGATCCGGCGCGGACCCAATGGGGCTCTTTGCGGGTCTGGAACGACGATACGATACAGCCGAAAGGCGGCTTTCCGCCGCATCCGCATCGTGACATGGAAATCATCACCTATGTCCGTAAGGGCGCGATCACGCATGAGGATAGTCTCGGCAATAAAGGCCGAACCGGTGCCGGGGATGTCCAGGTGATGTCGGCTGGAACCGGTATCGCGCATTCGGAATATAATCTGGAGGATGAGCCGACCCAGCTTTTTCAAATCTGGATCGAACCCACGCGGAGCGGCGAGAAGCCGAGCTGGGGTGCGCGGCCTTTTCCGAAAGGCGATCGGGCCGGGCGCTTCGTGACGTTGGCGTCGGGTTTTGCAAATGAAGATGAAGCCTTGCCGATCCGCACCGATGCGCGCGTCGTCGCGGCCACGCTCAAAGCTGGCGAGTCTGCCGAATATCCGCTTGGAAAAGCGCGGCGCGCTTATCTTGTTCCCGCCAAAGGCGCGATTGAGATCGATGGCGTGCGGGTCAATGCGCGTGATGGCGCGGCGATCGAAGATGTCGAAACGCTGAAAGTGACCGCGCTTGAAGATAGCGAGGTTGTCCTGGTCGATGCCGCGTAAAACATTTTTTATTTGGCTGATAGGTGGTTCTGAAAGACACAGAGATGCGTATAGGCGGCGGCAAGCAAAGGCGTCGAGAGAGATGCGGAGCTGCCGCGTGCGAGAAGGTCGCCGATGATCTGACCGGCTTCGATCTGTGCGCCTTTTTGCAGATCGCGATACATGGATGAGGTCTGCGGCGAGCCTTTCATCGTCAGCTGGGTTCTGATGTCAGCGGCATATGCCGCGCTCGGCGCATGCCCGGCGGCGCTCGCAATTGCGATGACCTCATCGAGAAGCTGGTTCGCGAAACCGGTTCCGCCTTGCGCCGCTTCGATCTCTCCGATCGTGCCGCGCATCACGCAGGTGATACCGCCCAATGCGGCGAGAAAAATCCACTTGTCCCACATGTCCTGCACGATGCAGGAGGACAAATTGGCGTTAAAACCAGCGCCTTGCATGAATGTGTCGAGCAGGGTCATACGCTGCGATAACGACCCATCCAACTCGCCATAGCTGAGGCTTTGGAACTTGGCGATTTGAACGATGCGGCCTTGCGCGTCGAGTGTTGCCGCGACTTTACAGACGCCGCCCACAGCGGCTTTCCCAAACCGCGAGGTGAGCGCATCGATATGTTTCATGCCGTTCAAAACCGGCAGGATCATCGTCTCTGGTCCGATAGCGGGCGCGAGATCGTCGAGTGCCGCCTCAAGCGCATAGGCTTTGACAGTCAAGAGCACGATATCGAATGAGTCTTTGATCTCGCTGGCTGTGACGAGCTGAGGCTGCAACGTGACATCGCCATGCGGACTCACGATCTGCAGGCCATTCGCGCGCAGATGTTCAGCGCGGGCAGGGCGGACGAGGAATGTCACATCACGCCCTGCTTCGGCAAGACGGCCGCCGATATATCCGCCAGTCGATCCGGCACCGGCGACTAAGAGCCTCATGATTTTCTCCCGTCTGCCATATTCGCTGAACACTTGATCATTATTGGCATATGCTCATAATGTTCAAGGCGCCATTGCGCCTTAGGTAATTATTGCGATCATTCAGCTTGATGGGAAGAGGCCATGAAACAAATCCCAGACGCAAAGCCTCGAAAAAGCACGGCCGTTTTAAACAGCCTGAAAATCCCTGAGCCCGGACGCTGCAATGGCACGTCGCTTCGCAAGGCGACGCGCCGCGTGTCGCAGCTTTATGATGCGGTTTTGGCACCCACGGGCCTGCGTTCGACGCAACGTTCAATCCTGATCCATATCGCGCGCGCGGGCCGCCCGAGCATGGGTGAACTCGCCAGTGCGCTTGTTCTTGACCGCTCAGCCTTGGCTCAAAACCTAAAGCCGCTCGAACGGGACGGGCTCATCCAAACCATTGTCGATCCGGGCGATAAACGGGCAAGGCTCGCTGTTCTGACCAAGGCCGGCCGTGTGAAACTTGTCCAGTCGATGCCTCTCTGGAAACGCGCTCAAGATTGTTTCGAGGCTGCGTTTGGAATGAAGAAAGCTCAAGTGCTTCGCATGTCGTTGGAGTTCTTGGCGTCGGGAGAGTTTGCCGAAGCATTTCAGCGGATCGAAGCGCGCCGGTAGGATGCGCGGCTTCGTCACAATCTTATGACCGGATTGACGCGTGCAATCGTTAGGACGGGACCTATCTTATCGCGCGGAACTCTGATTCATCGCCAATGCGCGACGTAAAAGCTCCTAATATCGGAATCATTGCATAATATGAATATCACTTCTGAAACCAACAGCCGCGCGGCTTTGTTCGCTTTGGCCTTGGCATCCTTCGGTATCGGGACCACTGAATTCGTGATCATGGGGCTTTTGCCTGATGTCGCGAGCGACCTTTCCGTTTCGATCCCGCAAGCCGGTCTTCTAGTCACGGGCTACGCTTTGAGTGTTGCTTTCGGCTCGCCATTTCTTGCCATTGCAACGGCTTCCATGGAGCGCCGGAAGATGCTTCTATTGCTGATGGGCGTTTTTATCCTCGGCAATTTGCTTTGCGCGCTCGCCCCGAACTACGGGCTTCTGATGGCGGCGCGGATCGTGACGGCGCTTTGTCACGGCGCTTTCTTTGGCATTGGCTCTGTCGTGGCGGCGGCGCTCGTTGCGCCACACAAAAAAGCGCAGGCCATCGCCCTGATGTTTTCCGGGCTTACACTCGCCAATGTGCTTGGTGTTCCGTTCGGGACCGCATTGGGCGAAGCGGTTGGCTGGCGCAACACCTTCTTTGCCGTCGTCGTCATCGGCCTCGCAGCGGCTGCTGCGCTTTATACATGGCTGCCGCGCGGCATCGCAGTGGAGAAGGTGCATCTTGCGCAGGAGGTGCGTGCGCTTGGCGGCCGTCAGGTGATCCTCGCTATGCTGATCAGTGTGCTAGCTTCGGCTAGTCTTTTCAGCACCTTTACCTATATCGCGCCCATTCTTGAAACAGTGACGCATATTTCGCCGCATGCGGTGACGGCGATGCTGCTCTTGTTCGGCATAGGGCTTACGGTCGGCAATTACATTGGCGGACGGCTCGGTGACTGGAAACTGATGCCCTCGGTCATTGGCATTTTTGCGATGCTGATCTTGGTGCTGATCGTCTTTACGCGAACCAGCGCATTTGTCTGGCCCGCTGCGATGACGATCTTCTGCTGGGGCGCGCTCGTCTTCGCTTTAGTGTCTCCTTTGCAAATGCGGGTGGTCAATGAAGCGGCCGAAGCTCCTAATCTTGCATCGACGGTCAATCAAGGCGCGTTCAATTTTGGCAATGCGACAGGCGCATGGGCAGGCGGCGCCGCGCTGACTTATGGCCTGCCTTATGATGAATTGGCATGGATCTCCATGGCCTTGGCCATCGCGGCGCTCATGCTCTGCCTCTACTCCTATCGGCTCGACGGCAGGTTGAAAATGCGGATGAAGATTGAAACGGCATCACATTGCGACTTTGAAAAGGTGAAGTCATGAAAACCGGTTTTATCGGACTTGGGCAAATGGGCAGCGGCATCGCGGCGAATCTCATCAACGCGGGCCATGATGTCACGGTCTATAATCGTACCGCCGCGAAAGCTGAGGCTTTGGTCAAGCAAGGTGCGAAGCTGGCGCAAAACGTTGCCGAGGCTTGCCAAGGCGATGCGGTCTTCACCATGCTTGCCAATGATGATGCGCTGATCGCCGTGACATATGGCGATGGCGGTATTCTCGCGAACCTCCCTAAGGGTACGATTCATATTTCATCGAGTACGATCAGCGTGGCTTTGTCAGAAAAGCTCGCAGCGGATCATGAGGCAGCGGGACAGAATTATGTTTCGGCACCCGTATTCGGGCGTCCGGCCGCGGCCGCGTCTGGGCAACTCTTCATTGTGGCCGCTGGCAATCCGGATGTGGTCAAAATCGCGATGCCCTTGTTGGATGCGATCGGCCAAAAGACGTTTGTCATCTCGGAGAGCCCAAAGGCTGCCAATCTCGTGAAACTCAGCGGCAATTTCCTCATCGCGGCGGTGATTGAATCCCTCGGTGAGGCTATCGCGCTTGTTAGCAAGGGCGGCGTCGATAAGCATCAATATCTCGATATTCTCACGTCAACTTTGTTCAGCGCGCCTGTCTACAAAACCTATGGCGATTTGATCGCCAATGAGAAGTTCGAACCGGCCGGTTTCGCGGCACCGCTTGGTGCAAAAGACATCCGGCTTGCGCTGGCAGCCGCCGAGGAGCTGCGTGTGACCTTGCCGCTCGCAAGTCTGCTGCGCGATCGCTTTATCACTTTGCTGGCGCATGGCGGCGACAATCTCGATTGGTCGGCGATTGGCGGCCTGGCAGCGAAAGACGCGGCGGCGGCTTAGGGGCGGATACCTGGGTTCCGTGGAACCTCTCAGCAGTGAATTCATTACAGTCATTGCAATCAGTGAATTCATTGCTATATACCTCATGTTGTCTCATGAGAACCGCATGGCTACTCTTACTATTCGCAACCTTGATCCGGCTCTTAAAGAGCGGCTGCGCATTCAGGCGGCCGAGCACGGACATTCCATGGAAGCTGAAGCCAGGCGCATCCTTCAAACGACGCTCAGGCAACCGGAGCCGCAGCAAAGGCGCAATCTCTACGAACGCATCCGCGCCCGCTTCGTATCATTCGGCGTCGTCGATGACCTCGAAATTCCTCCGCGTGAGCGAACCCGTGAACCGCCCCGGTTCGATTGATGTTCATCCTCGACACCAACGTCCTGTCCGCCATCTTGAGCGTCAAAGGGGCGCCCGAGGTAGCTGCCTGGATAGAAGAGCAACCCGAAAAGCTGCTGTTTACGACTTCCGTCTCAAAGGCGGAAATCTTGTCGGGGCTCGCGGTCATGCCAGAAGGCCGCCGCCGTACCGCTCTTGAGGACGCGGTCCGTGCCATGTTCCTGGAGGACTTTGATGGGCGGGTGTTGCCTTTCGACACCACGGCTGCTGCTGCTTATGCCGAGATCTTTGCGACCCGCAGACGTGCTGGCCGGCCAATAGCGGCACTCGACCTCATGATCGCTTCGATCGCTCGCGCCAACAGTGCCGCCGTAGTGACGCGCGATATCAGTGGATTTGAGGGTTGTGGCCTCACCGTGATCGATCCGTGGGCTTGAGTCATAAGCACAGTTCTCGATCTTCACCCCTTGTATCTTCAGTTCCCACCGTGCTGTTCGTGCTGCTGCTTTTGGCCTTCGCACACGAGCGTGATACAGAGCCTTGAAACGCAGGCTTGGTGCAGGCGTTGCCCGGTATCGAAGAGAGCCCCATGCCGACATTAAAAGTCACCGACGAAACGTTCATGGACGATGTCGTCAAAGCGCCGGGGCTCGTTCTCGTCGATTTCTGGGCACAATGGTGCGGGCCGTGCAAAGCTATGGCACCCATATTCGAAGAAGTCGCTGATGAATTGGCGGATAAAGTGACGATCGCCAAACTCGATGTCGATGAAAATCCGGGCGTCGCAACTTTCTTCGAGATTGTTTCTGTCCCGACCCTCAAAATGTTCAAAGGCGGAAAAGTATCGTCCGAGGAAATCGGTACAATGCCGAAAGAGCAGCTCATCGAATGGATTTTGAAGGAAGTTTGAGGAAATAAGCGCCCCGCTTGACTTGCGCTTCTTCCAATGCCACTCGCAGCCTCGGTTTTTGAGGAGATACGCGCGGGTATGGGTCAGGCATTCGTCTTTCCAGGTCAGGGATCGCAAGCGGTTGGCATGGGCAAAGCCCTGGCGGACGCTTTTCCGCAAGCGCGCGCGGTCTTCGCCGAGGTCGATGAGACGCTTGGCCAAAACCTATCCGCCTTGATGTTCGAGGGGCCCGAGGCGGAGCTGACGCTGACCGCCAATACGCAGCCGGCTTTAATGGCGGTGAGCCTCGCTGTGATCCGTGTGCTTGAAGCCGAAGCCGGACTTGATCTCGCGCGCGATGCGGCCTTTGTGGCGGGCCATTCGCTTGGTGAATATTCGGCGCTGGCCGCTGCGGGCTCCCTAAGTCTCGCTGATACTGCACGACTTTTGCGCCAGCGTGGCCAAGCGATGCAAGAGGCTGTCCCTGTAGGTGCCGGCGCGATGGCGGCCTTGCTTGGTCTCGATTACGAGACGGGTATGGCTGTCGTCATACAGGCGGCCGATGAGCTTGGAAGCGGCGCTGTCTGTCAGATCGCCAATGACAATGGCGGCGGTCAGGTTGTGGCTTCGGGGTCGAAACCCGCTGTCGAGCGAGCCATGGAGATCGCCAAGACGAAGGGCGCGAAACGTTCCATCATGTTGCCTGTCTCAGCGCCGTTCCATTGCGCCTTGATGCAGCCCGCCGCCGATGTGATGGCTCAGGCTTTGGAAAAAGTTGAGATCAAAGCCCCGAAAGTCACGCTGATTTCGAATGTGCTCGCCGCGCCTGTCGCAGACCCGGCGGATATCCGCAGGCTTCTTGTGGCCCAGGTCACAGGCACGGTTCGCTGGCGCGAAAGCATCACCTTCATGGCGTCCAATGGCACGACTTCGTTCGTCGAATGCGGCTCCGGCAAAGTGCTGACAGGGTTGCTGAAGCGTATTGTTGATACAGCCACGGGCGTTTCGATCGGCATCCCAGCCGATATCGAGGCGTTTAAGGCGCGCGCTTAAATCACATAATCAGCTTCTTCTTTTATCAGGAAAACTATGTTCGATTTGACTGGCAAAACGGCACTCGTGACGGGGGCGAGCGGGGGGCTTGGCCAAGCCATCGCAAGGGCGCTGCATCGCGAAGGGGCGACGGTCGCAATCTCAGGCACACGTAAAGACGCGCTCGATACGCTGGCCGCCGAATTTGGCAGCAGGGTCCATGTACTGCCTTGTAACCTGGCCGAAAAAGCCGAGGTTGAAGCGCTTGTGCCAGCGGCGGAAACGGCCATGGGCAGCATCGATATCCTCGTCAATAATGCGGGGCTTACCAAGGACAATCTTTTCTTGCGGATGAAGGACGAAGAGTGGGACACGGTGCTTGCCGTCAATCTCACCGCCGTCTTCCGTTTGTCCCGCGCCGTGGTGAAAGGCATGCTGAAGCGCAGATACGGCCGCATCATTAATATTACATCCGTGGTTGGCGTGACGGGCAATCCAGGGCAGGGCAATTACGCGGCCTCGAAGGCGGGCATGATCGGCATGTCGAAGAGCCTTGCCGCTGAAGTGGCAGCCCGCAATATCACGGTGAATTGTATCGCCCCGGGGTTCATCGAAAGTCCGATGACGGATGTTCTCAATGAAAAGCAGAAGGCTTCCATTCTCGCCGTGGTCCCGATGGGCCGTCTAGGGCTCGGTGATGACATCGCGGCGGCGGCCGTCTATCTGGCCAGCACCGAGGCCGGCTACTTAACCGGCCAGACACTTCACGTGAACGGTGGAATGGCTATGATTTGAGTGTGTTAGTGCGCATACAAGGCTGTGGATAGCGGCTCTCGCCAAGCCGAAAGAAGTATGTTACCAAATTCAAATAAGCTTCAAAATGATTGATCTTTTGAGGTTTATGCCATTCATAGATGGATGGGGTTTGCCGCTTAAGGCTTCGAGACGGATCGGCCATTGCGTCGAGAAGGAATTTTGACTTCCTTTGCCTCCGCGATATAGGGGCGTGAAGGAATCGACAAAACCTTGTGCCTGATCAAAGGGCATTTTTTCGTTTCACCTATGCTTCAAAAGCATATGGCCTTGTATCAGCTACTCGAGTGAGGACGGGGATCGAACGATCATGAGCGATGATGTCGCCGAGCGCGTAAAAAAGATAGTAATTGACCATCTCGGTGTCGATGCGGACAAAGTCGTCGACAACGCGAATTTTATTGAAGATCTCGGTGCTGATTCACTGGATACCGTCGAATTGGTCATGGCCTTCGAAGAAGAGTTCGGTGTCGAAATCCCGGATGATTCCGCGGAGACGATCGTCACTGTTGGTGACGCGATCAGCTTCCTGCAGAAAGCGACGGCGGCGTGAGCCGGTAATCTCGGCTTTCTCCATTTCGCGTGAGTCTCGCTGTACATAGCATTGGGCATCTTCATCGTCGAAAATACTCAATGCGGGAGCTGATGCAGAGATAAAGCCAGTTCACCAGTCCTGCGTCGTTTGAGGTTGGGTTGGTGAGCCTTCTGGCTTGAAGCTGTAATGAGCTTGTCCTTTGGGGGCACCGGCACGGATTGAATTCAAGGTCCTGAATGAGAAGAGTGGTCGTTACCGGTCTGGGCATGGTCTCCCCGCTGGCAAATGGGGTTGAGTCCAGTTGGGCACGTCTTCTGGCCGGAGAAAGCGGTGCCGGGCCGATTGAAGGCTTTGAGACAGCGGATCTTCCTTGCCGTATTGCCATGCAGATTCCGCGTGGCGGCGGCGCGGATAGCACGTTCAATCCCGACCAATGGATGGAGCCGAAAGAGCAGCGCAAAGTCGATGATTTCATTCTTTATGGGATCGCCGCTGCGACCCAGGCGCTCGACGATGCAGGATGGCATCCTAAGACTTACGAAGATCAAATTAAGACCGGCGTTATGATCGGCGCTGGCATCGGCGGCCTTGGCGGCATTTGCGAGACGTCGATTACGCTGAAAGAAAAAGGACCGCGCCGGGTTTCGCCGTTTTTCATACCTGGCCGTCTTATCAATCTGGTGAGCGGCTATGTTTCAATCCAGCATGGACTGAAAGGGCCGAACCATTCGGCTGTGACAGCCTGTTCGACCGGTTCTCACGCGATCGGCGACGCGGCGCGGCTGATCGCGTTTGAAGATGCCGAGGTAATGGTCGCAGGCGGGGCCGAATCAGCAGTCAACCGTATTGGCATCGCGGGCTTTGCCGCTTGCCGCGCTCTATCAACCAGCTTCAACGATCGTCCGAAGGCGGCCTCACGCCCTTATGACAAGGATCGCGACGGTTTTGTCATGGGCGAGGGGGCTGGATGTGTCGTGCTCGAATCCTATGAGCACGCGAAAGCGCGTGGTGCGAAAATCTACGCCGAACTCGTTGGCTATGGCCTTTCCGGAGATGCGTATCACATCACCGCTCCTGACCCGAGCGGTGATGGCGCCTACCGGGCCATGGCTTCCGCGCTCAAACGGGCAGGCATCGCCGCGACAGATATCGACTATGTGAACGCGCATGGGACATCGACGCAACTCGGTGACGAAATCGAATTGCAAGCCGTGCATCGTTTGCTTGGTAAAACCGGCAGCAATTTGGCGGATATCAAATTGTCGATGTCATCGACGAAATCGGCGATTGGTCATCTGCTCGGCGCGGCCGGCGCAGTTGAGGCTATCTTCTCGATTCTGGCCTTGCGTGATCAAATCGTTCCGCCGACCCTGAATCTCGATAATCCATCCGTAGAAACGCCAATCGATCTTGTTCCCCATAAGGCGCGTAAACGCAAAGTTGACTTTGTTCTGTCAAATTCTTTTGGCTTTGGCGGTACCAATGCTTGTCTAGTCTTTCGCAAGGCAGAATGAGTAGGTTTGCTTGCTGCGAAGATATGGTCATAATGCTTAAGCCTTGCGTGGCATTCTTCATGGGAGATGACAAGCGCAATCTAAGCTATCGGCTGCCTTCAGAGTGCCAAGTTTAGGATCCAAATTTGCGGTTCGAAATGACCCTGGTTGCGTTTTTGTCGCGGGTGGATCCGGCGGGTTCAGAACTAGCTTTTTCAGGCTCGGACACGTTGGTTTTATACGTAACTGTTTAAAGTAATCGGGTGTTGGAGTGCTGCGGTGATGACCTCTCCTGACGATGACAAAAATCGTCCGCCGGATTGGGCTGGCCGTTCCAACGGTTTCTTCAGCCGCCGGATGACAATGCAAAGCCCTAACGAAGCGCTCCAGCCGGAAGCAGCACCGCCTCCGCCGCCTGTATCAAACAGCCGGAAACAAAGGCCGCGGCTTTCCGCTCTCAGCGGCTTTCTCTCGTTTTTGTTAATCGTCGCTATTGTCACAATGGCTGGGGTGGGCTGGGGCGTTCAGCGGCTGAGCGCGCCCGGACCGCTCACGGCTGACAAAGTTGTCATTATCCCACAAGCCGCGTTTTTGGAGATCAGTTCGGAATTGGAGCGCGAAGGCGTTATCGACAATACTTTGCTTTTCGATGCCGCCCTTGTGTTCGCGGGCGATCGGTCGAAGCTCAAAGGCGGTGAATATCTCTTCAAACAGAATGCGAGCTTGCGCGAGGTTATGGATGTTCTTGTCAGCGGCAAGCAGGTTCTCCACGCGATCACACTGCCTGAAGGATTGACCAGCGAGCAGATCGTGCAGCGCCTTGGTGAAAGCGATGTTCTCGATGGTGATGTGCGGGAGATCCCGAAAGAGGGAAGCCTTCTGCCTGAAACGTACAAGGTGGTGCGCGGCATGACGCGGTCCGCTTTTATAAAGCTCATGCAGGATGATCAAAAAAGGGTAGTCGATCAGATTTGGGCACGCCGCGCGAGCGATCTTCCTTTGCGCTCACCTTACGAACTCATCATTCTCGCGTCCATCGTCGAAAAAGAAACAGGTAAAGCGGATGAACGGCCGCGCGTCGCAGGAGTTTTCATCAACCGCCTGCAGAAGCGGATGCGCCTTCAATCCGATCCGACGATCGTCTATGGACTTGTCGGTGGTAAGGGCAGCTTAGGCCATCCCATTTCACGCGCTGAACTCGATAAGTTCACGCCTTATAATACCTATGCAATCGACGGCCTTCCGCCGGGACCGATTGCCAATCCTGGCCGTGCGGCGCTTGAAGCCGTGGCCAACCCGTCGCGTACGCAAGAGCTCTATTTCGTAGCAGATGGAACGGGCGGCCATGTCTTCGCCGACACGATCGATCAGCATGCACGCAACGTGCAGCGTTGGCGGCAGATTGAAAAAGATACTAAGGACAAGGTGGCGCCCGATGCCGATAAAGCGGTCCAGCCCGCCGCACCGCGTCCAGGGCAGAAAAGTGAACTGCTGCAAGATTCTGTATATGGCATTTTGCCAGACTCTTTAGACGGGTTTGTGGTCTCAAGCTTCGCTGGGCCATCTCTAGCCATGACGCCGGCGCAAGCGGCGATTGCCCGCTTGGCGCCTCTGCCCGAAGCGGCGGCCACTGGCACTGGTGCGCCTCAAGCGGATCAGGCGAATGGTTCGAAAAAAATGGCGTCGGCGAAGCCTTTGAACCGCTTTGACATGGGCCCGAGCTTCGATCAACTTGGTATTTCCGTGCCGGGCCCGAACGGCGGCCCTTCAGCGGCGGACACGCTCGACGGGCCGGCTTCTCCTGTGCAAGCCTCTGATCTTGCCGCGGCGGACCTCCCAGCCGCAGGTTTTCCAGCCGTTCCCGCCTGGCGCCGGGCAGACCAGAAGGCGCATACGAAGCCAAGCAGTTTTACCTTGGACTCGAATAAGGCGGTGCCTGATTCTGGACAGTTCACATCGAGTGCTCAGGCCAATAACCAGCCGCCAGCCCATCCAGCGATTTATGATGCCTCAGAGGGAACTCCGTTGGATCCCTTGCTCGATAAAAGCTACGACCTCAACTCCCCCAAGAGCGTTCCCCCGCTGAAATAGGCTAAGATGCGAAGCGCAGAGGCGGTGTTTCTGTTTCCCTTCGCGCGTGAACGATTGACCGGAACAAACCCATGCACGTGAACCCCGGCATATTGAGGCTGTTTTCTTCGCTTGCCGCGTTCTTTTTCATTCAAACGGGGCTGTACGCCGAGCCGGACCGGCAAGCGCCCGCGTCCCGCCCGGAGATGTTGCTTTCCTTCGCACCCGTTGTGAAGAAAGTTCAGCCCGCCGTCGTCAACGTCTACGCCTCGCGCATCGATAAAATCCCGCGCAATCCGCTTTTCGACGATCCGGTCTTCCGCCGCTTTTTTGGCAATGGCGGCGATGAGCGCCCAGGAGGCCGGACCTCGCAATCGCTGGGTTCCGGCGTTTTGGTCGATGCGTCCGGGCTCGTCATCACCAATTATCATGTCATCGAAAACATGACGGACGTCAAAGTCGCTTTGAGCGACAAGCGCGAATTCGAAGCAAAGATCGTACTGCGCGACCAGCGTACCGACCTCGCTTTGTTAAAGCTCATCGGCGGCTCGAATTTTCCTGTGATGGAGCTTGGCGATTCCGACGCGCTTGAAGTTGGTGATCTTGTGCTAGCGATCGGCAATCCCTTTGGTGTCGGCCAAACGGTGACGCAAGGCATTGTATCCGCGCTAGCCCGCACCAATGTCGGCATATCGGATTATGGCTTTTTCATTCAGACGGATGCCGCGATCAATCCTGGCAATTCGGGCGGCGCGCTCGTCGATATGAATGGCCGCCTCGCGGGGATCAATTCGGCGATCTTTTCCCAAAGCGGCGGATCTGTCGGCATTGGCTTTGCCATCCCCGTCAATATGGTGAAGATCGTTGTCGCCGCTGCGAAAAGCGGAAGCAGCAAGGTCCGCCGGCCTTGGCTCGGCGCCAGTCTGCAAACCGTCTCGCGCGAGATTGCCGAAAGCTTCGGGCTCGACCGTCCATCAGGCGCACTTATCACCGATGTCACCGCGCACACGGCGGCGGAGGATTCCGGGCTGAAGCGCGGCGATCTCATCATGGCGATCGACGGTCAGGGCATCGATAATCCCGAAAGCCTCGGTTACAGGCTGGGTACGAAACCGCTCGGCGGCACTGCATCCTTGAGTGTTTTGCGCGATGGCAAACCGCTCACGCTCAGCATGAAGCTAATGGCTGCGCCGGAGATTCCTCCGCGTGATCCAGTCCAGTTCAATGGACTGACACCCTTCAGCGGCGCGACAGGGATCAATCTTTCACCTGCTGTATCGGAGGAGTTCTCGATCGAAGGCATCAAGGAAGGCGTTCTTATCGCCGATGTCGAAGATGGTTCGCGCGCAGCCAGCGTCAATCTGCAAAAGGGCGATATTATCTTAGGCGTGAATGATACGAAGATTGCGACGACCCGCGATCTCGAAAGGGCACTTTCCGGCAGGCATGCCTATTGGAAACTTGTCGTCGCACGCGGCGGGCAAATCATCACCAGTGTGCTGGAACAGTAGGATTTTGGTTAGTCCGCTGCTTTTGCCGCGTTCGAACTGGTTGCCACATCTGACTCCGGGGCGTCATGCCCGTGCATAGCCCGCCAAAAACGGGCGTTCTTCCGAACACCCTATGACACGGCCATCCAGGCGCTGAATCCGAGAGGGTGAGGGCGCTTTTTGACCGCTCTCATGGATGCGTGGATCAAGTCCGCGCAAGACGCGTGGAAAGATCGAGGCGCGCGATTCAAAACGATGCGGCTGCGCTCAACATCATACTGACGAGCGCGAAGTGCGTCTCGAAGGATGGGCCACGCTCAGCGTGATCAAAATCCTCATATCCGCGTTTTCAATTAGATTTCCATTGGCTTGTTAGTCCGGCTTTTCACATTTATGGCTATCTATCGTAACGTAAGGTGTAAATTGTCCAGGCTTCCATATGCAAAAACCCCATGACTTAATCTCCGGTTTGAGAACATACGGCCACATGGGGCGTATTGCCTGGCTTTTGTCCACATCGGCTTTGGTGTTTGTGCTGACCGTTAGCCTTACGCCCGCGGCTTGGGCGGGCGGCGGAGCTGGCGGCATCACGGATACGGCTCCGTCAAATGCACAAGGAGGTGGTTACGGCACGCCCGGTGCCAATGGCGCGGGTTCTACTGGTGGAAGTTTTGACGGCGGCGGCGGCGGTGGCGGCGGCGTTGGTGCCGGCGGTGGTGCAGGCGGCAGCGGCGGCGCGAATGGTAATGAGCCCGGCGGTTCTAGCGGCGGCGCAGGTAGTCCGGCCCAAGCCGGTGGCGTTGGCGGGACAAGTGGAGCTTCTTTTTCCGATTATGGCGGCGGCGGCGGCGGTGGTGGTGGTGGTGGCACCGCTTTGACGCTCGGCTCTAGCGCAACTATTTCTGCCTCGATTACTGGAACAAATGGCGGCAATGGCGGGAGCCCAGCCGTGGGCGGCGGCGGCGGCGGCGGTGCTGGCGGCTATGGTATTTTCGAAACTAATGCGGCTACCATAACAATCAATTCGGGGGTCGCGGTTACAGCAGGTGCTGGCGGGACCGGCGGGACTGGCGGGATATACGGTCAGGGTGGCGGCGGCGGTGATGGCGGGGTCGGTATAAATTTCGCGACTTCGGGTTCCACGCTCATAAACGCAGGAACGATTACTGGCGGGAATGGCGGCGCGGGCGGAGGAGGCGCTGGTTATGGCGCCGGTTCCGCGGGCGCGGGTGGTATCGGCGTTATTGGCTCCGGCCTCACCATCATCAATACAGGCGGAACGATCAGCGGCGGTTTCGCTAATGCCGGGGCGGGCGCTCAAAACTATGCTATCCAATTCACGGGCGGCACGAATAGCGTCGGCACCGGTGGCGTCATCACTGGCGGCATCGACGTCGCCGGCGGCTCGTTCATGCCAGCGGCGCCCGGCTCCAGCGCCGGGACGACATTGGCGATCACCGGGCCGCTCGTCTTTGGAACGGGCACGATTTACAATGTTCGCATAACACCGACTGCTAGCGATAGTGTGACAGTTGCGGGCACCGCGACTCTATCAGGTGCATCTGTCTATGTCGCCGCTGGCAAAGGTTTATACACTGCGGGCACGCGGACGATTTTGACGGCCTCCGCCCTCAATGGCACATTTACAGGTGTCACGAGCAATTTTGCCTTCCTGACACCATCACTCAGCTATGACGCCAACGATGTCTATCTGAGCTTTGCGGGTACGCCCGACTACCGCACCGCCGCCGCGGGCGGCAATCAATATGCTATCGCCAGCGCTTTGACGAATGCCGGGATCAACAACCCCAATGCGCCGATTCTCACCGCGTTGAACCAGCTCACCGCCGCGCAGGCGCAAGCCGCGTTCAATGCGTTATCGGGTGAGGGCATCACGGCAGCGAACAGTGCTGGCCTTCAGATGAGCGGCCTCTTCACCGATAGCATGAGCGATCAGGGTACGCTCTGGCTCGATGGCGGCCACGCGGGCAATGAGGTGGTGCTGACAGAGCCGGCGCAAGGAGCGCTTTTCTATGCGCCCTCAAGCAAGATGAAAACGCCGATCGTGGTGCATGATCCTGTGCTGCCGCCGGTGCGCACCTGGCGCGCCTGGGCCTCCGGCTTCGGCGCCGATGAAACCGTGCATGGCGACGCGGGCACGGGCTCGGCGGCGCAATCACTTGGCTATTATGGCGGCGCCATGGGTGTCGATTATCAGATCAACCCCGATATCTTGTTCGGCGTCGCGGGCAGCGGCTCGAACGGCAATTTCTCGGTCGCTGGCCGCTCGACCTATGGATCCGTCACCGGCGGCGGCATCGGCGTCTATGGTGTTGCCACCTATGGCGCTTATTATCTCTCGTCTTCGACGAGCGCCGGGTTTTTTCACAATAGCGAGACGCGCTCTGTCGCAGGCTTTGGCGGGCTCGGCAGCGAGACGGATCATGGCGCCTTTGATTCGATTGCCGTGCGCACGCGGCTTGAAGCGGGGCGGCGTTTCGCTGAGATCTATGGCGCGGCGGTGACGCCTTTTGTGGCGCTCGAAATCGCCAATCTGCATAGCAATGGCTTTAGCGAGACGCCAACCGTGGGAGCCGGTGTTTTCGCGTTGAATACGCAGGGCGGCGACACAGCCTTTGTGCCAGCCTATCTCGGTCTGCGGTTCGAGAAGCTTTACGGTCTTGGCAATGGCATGACGCTGCGGCCGGTTCTGTCTGTGGCCTATGGGCATGATTTCGCGGCGCAGCGGCAGATCACCAATACGCTTTTGGGCCTTTCCGGTAATCCGTTCGAGATCAGCGGCGCGCAGACAGCGCGGGACTTCGCACAAACCAAGGCGGGGTTCGAACTGGCCTTCGCGCCGAATGCCGTGGCGTTTGTGAATTTCGACGGAAACTTCTCCAGCCGCGATCAGCTCTATGGCGGCAAAGGCGGCGTGAAATTCACGTGGTGAGCGGGCTCCTGCCATGAGGAGCATACTCCCTTCAACCTTGTAGAGCGTCATTGGCTGGTCCCCGGATCAAGTCCGGGATGACCCGGCTATCCAGGCGTTAACAAGAATAGTGCTTGTATGCGCGGATCAAGTCCGCGCATGCACGCGTGGATAGATCGAGAGGGCCGCTTCGTGACGGCCTTCGGCCTCCTCAGCATGAGGGGCGTATGCACGCTACTCGAACTTATTATTCTTCGGGAAACCGCGCGGCGGCAGGCGGCCAGCCTCGGCGCGCTCGCCGATCCATTCCTTGAGATCGCGCTTGCCGACGGTGAACGTGCGTCCGGCCGGATCTTTCCAGGTCAGTCCGTCGTTCAGGTGAAACACCTTCGCGTCCGACATGCCGCCGTCTTTATATTTTTGCAGGCGCACGCCTTTGCCGCGCGCCATTTCCGGCACCTGGTTGAGCGGGAAGATGAGCAGCTTGCGGTTCTGGCCGATGATCGCAACATGATCGCCATCGGCTGGAACGATGAGCGCGGCGTTGAAAGGCTTATCGACGCCCATCAATTGCTTGCCTTTGCGGGTGCCTGCGATCATCTCATCCTGCGGTGCGACGAAGCCGCGGCTGTCGCTCGCAGCGATGAGCATCTTGCTGCCTGCCACATAAGGGAAGACCGCGACAATCTCTTCGCCTTCACCAAGATCAGCCATGAGGCGGATCGGCTCGCCGTGGCCGCGTCCGCCGGGCAGCTTGGCGGCATCGAGCGTGAAGATTTTGCCATCCGTGACCAGAACCAAAATCTTTGAAACGCTGTCGGCAAAAAAAGATGATTGAAGCTGATCGTCACCCTTGAATTGCAGGTTCGAGAGATCGGTGAGATGGCCCTTGAGCGCCCGTATCCAACCTTTTTCCGACACAACGATCGTGACTGGCTCGCGCTCGACCATGGCGCTGGCAAGATCGAATTCCGCCGTGTCGGGCGCTTCATCGAATGTCGTGCGGCGGCGGCCGAGTGGCGTATCGGCTGCGAACTTTTTCTTCAGATCTTTGATCTGCGCGGTAATGGCTTTCCATTGCTTGGCGTCGCTCGCCAGCAATTTTTCGATGTCGCTTTTTTCTTTTTCAAGCTCGTCATGCTCGCGCCGGAGCTGCATTTCTTCCAAGCGGCGCAGGCTGCGAAGCCTTGTGTCGAGAATATAATTGGCCTGAACATCGGAGAGGCTGAAGGCCGACTTCAAGGCATCCTTCGGCTCGTCTTCTTCGCGGATGATGCGGATGACTTCATCGAGATTGAGGAAGACGACCAGCATGCCGGCCAAAACCTCGAGCCGGTGCTCGATCTGGCCAAGGCGATAGCGCGAGCGCCGCTGGAGAACGGTGCGCCGGTGATCGAGCCATTGCTGCAGTGCGTCTTTCAGCGAGATGACACGCGGCACGAGCCCGTCGACGAGCACATTCATGTTCATCGGAAAACGGGTCTCAAGCTCGGTGAGTTTGAAGAGCTGCTCCATCATCACGACGGGCTCCACCGCCCGTGATCTTGGTTCGATGACGACGCGCACATCCTCCGCCGATTCATCGCGGATATCGGCGACAAGCGGCAGTTTCTTTTCGGCGAGAAGCTCGGCAATTTTTTCGATGAGCCGCGATTTCTGCACCATGTAAGGGATTTCAGTGATGACAACCTGCCAGACGCCGCGCGTGCCTTCTTCCTTGGTCCAGCGCGCCCGTAAGCGGAACGACCCGCGCCCGGTTCTATAAGTCTCCGCGATTGAGTCTTTGGATTCGACGATGATGCCGCCGGTGGGAAAATCCGGACCCGGTGCGAAGGCGAGCAGGTCATCGACGCTGGCATCGCTATGCGCGATCAGATGCAGCGCCGCATCGCAAAGCTCGGCGGCATTATGCGGCGGTATGGAGGTTGCCATGCCGACAGCGATACCTTGCGCGCCATTGGCAAGAAGATTGGGGAAGGCGGCGGGCAGGACCACAGGCTCTTGCTGGTCGCCGGAATAATTGTCGCGGAAATCGATCGCGTCTTCGTCGATACCTTCGAGCAGAAGCCGTGCGACCTCCGTCATGCGCGCTTCCGTATAGCGATAGGCGGCTGCGCTATCGCCATCGATATTGCCGAAATTGCCTTGCCCATCGACGAGCGGATAACGCGATGAGAAATCCTGCGCGAGGCGGACAAGTGCATCGTAAATCGCCTGATCGCCATGCGGATGGAAGGAACCCATCACGTCGCCGACGATCTTCGCACTCTTTTTGAAAGCGGTGCCCGGATCAAGCCGCAGGATCTGCATCCCATAGAGGATGCGGCGGTGAACCGGCTTCAAACCATCGCGCGCGTCGGGGAGGGCCCGGTGCATGATCGTTGACAGCGCATAGGCAAGATAACGCTCTTCCAGCGCTTCGCGCAGGTTGACGAGATCAGTGCTGCCAGTGGAAGGCGGCGCAGGCGGAGCGACACTTTTTGCCATGATGCCTAAGCGCTAAACGAAGCCTTGAGTCGCAGCAAGCGGCTGGAATGCGGCAATGGCGGAGCTGGGTCTGTCATAATACCGTCAAGTGCTTGAGGAATCGCGTTTTTCCGGACGTGTGGCCATGTTGCACTAGCCATGAAAGGCTGTGGGCATTAGAGCTTTTGTTATTCGAGTCGCAGGGCTTTCTGGCAGTAGTGCCGGTTGCCCATTGGTGTCCCATCCTCAGAAAGAGACGTATGATCAGAGCCGCCGCGATTTTTTGTTGTTTTATTGGTTTTCTTGCCATGATGCTGGCAGTCGCGAGCTTGCCAGAGTCCGGAACGGTCGAGGCCCGTGAAACAACGCTCGCGATCGATGGCTGCACGACGCGAGAGGTTGCGCTTGACGAAGGCTATGGCGTCAGCCGGAAGATGTCGCAGCTGATTTGCGCGGATAAATGATTGGCTCTTAAAGCAGAGTTGGCCGCTACTATTCTTTATCTCAGTCCGCTTTTGAGATTTCCGTCAGATAGGCATGGCGGGCATCCGGCATCGTCAGCCCGCGCGGCGTGAACAAATCGCGCATCAGAAAATATTCGGTAAGCCGGAACCCATCGCGAATATCGCCAGGCGGCGGATTGGTTTCATCATCCTCGCTACGCAAAAAAGCAGGCAGGCGCAGAAGCTTGTCGTGATAGGGCGCGCCAGCTTCGCGTGAAACGGCGCGGCCCGATTTCGGCGACACATAGATCAAATCGTCATGCCCGCCCGTTGCGGCGCAAGTGGCCAAGTCGAGGCCAAAACCCAGTTCAGCGAGCAGCACCATTTCGAACCGCACCAGCATCGCGGGTATGTGCCTGGACGTGCGAAGTACATCCGCGATCATCGAAGCCGCCCTGTAAAGATTGGGATGCGGATCGCGTTCCGGCATCAGCCGGAGAAGATGCGTGATGAGGTTCAAGGCGTGCAAGGCTTCGGTATTTGTCAAAAGCTGCGCCGCGCGCAGGACAGTCGCCTCAACGGCGAAAGTGCCGAGATGTTCGTCGAGCCGCGCACGCCAGACGAGATCGGCTTGATTGCCGGGTTGCAGCATCGCGTGCATGCGTTTGGAGCGGCCGCCTTTGACGAGGCCCAGATGCCGTCCATGCGCCCTTGTCATGACTTCGAGGATGACACTCGTCTCGCCATATTTTTTGAGACCTGTGATCAGACCTTCGTCATGCCATTCCATGCTGACTCGTAAAGTTCAGATCAGCATGCTGATCGGATTTTCGATCAGCTTCTTGAAGGCTGAAATCAGTTCGGCGCCCTT
>Ga0116230_10000482_pt1 | contig 35068 bp, 26 predicted proteins | sample S1TSphfallax_3_FD_88678 | JGI IMG/M metagenome (GOLD analysis project Ga0116230, IMG submission 88678) | Host-associated microbial communities from peat moss isolated from Minnesota, USA - S1T2_Fd - Sphagnum fallax MG | ecosystem: Host-associated > Plants > Peat moss > Unclassified | place... | reverse complement strand
TTCAGCGCATAGGCCGGGATGATGGTGCCGGAGAGGTCGCAGTTGCCGTCCGCCAGCGCGATGTCGCCGGACGCGGTGAAGCCGAGCGAGGCCGAATAGGCCCGCGCGTCGTTCAAAGTCAGCGTGCCGCGGGCAATGCTGAAGGGTGCCACCAGCTGGTCGAACTCCAGGCCCGGCCCGGAGGTGGCTTCCGCCACGCCGTAGATCGTCAGCCCTTGCAGCACCTTGCCGATCGCCGGCGCTTGCAACAGCCGGAATTGCCGCACCGTGACCAGCCCGGTCAATGGCCGGTTGTCGCCGTAATTGGCGTGCAGGATCAGCTCGCCGCCCTGCATGTCGTCATAGGCGCCGAGCACGCGCAGCACCTCCCCGCCATCTGTCGCGGCGAGGTCGAGGTCGCGCCGACGCGCCGGTGCGCGGGCGATGGTGAGGCTGACCGGAAAACCGTTTTGCGACAGCGCGTGGCTGCTGGCGGTCAGCACGGTGCCGCCCTGGCCAGTGCCGATGAAGGAAAAATTTTGCAGGATCGGCGCCGGTGCCTTCGCCAGCCGGAATTTTGTAAATCGCAACGTTGCCTGCCAGACGGGGCCGGTGGGCGTGGTTGCGCCGGGCGTCGCGCGCGCCGCCTGTTTCGCTTCCCCCTTCGTCGGCGGGTTGAGAATCGCCCGGAGGGATAGTTCCGGGCCGGCGAATTTGATCCGCCAAGGCGCGGTCGCACTGCCCGGCGCGATACTGCCGACCGCGCGGGTTTCGCCGATATCGGCGACGCTCAGCACCAGCACGCCGCCCGAGGCCTGGCCAAGGATGTCGAGTTGCGGCGCGGCCGCGGCGAGCGCTGTCAGGCTGCCGAACGCGCCGTTGTTCAGCGCGGCGTTCAGGGTCAGGCTACCCTCCGCGCCGGCCGGTTTGGACCAGCCGAAGGCGGGAACGCCGAGTTTCGCGCCGGTCAGGTCGGCGTTCAACGTCGCGGTTTCACCGCTTGGCGTGGCGGTGACGGCGAGGTCGAACGGCACGGCGCCGGCCACCGGATCGGTGAAATCGGTCGCCGCATCCAGCCCGTAATCGTGCAGGAAAGTCGGCCCCAGCAGGCTGTGCATGGTGAAACGGCGGAGTGCCGGGGCTGAGCGAAAATCGGCCTGCGCGGCCACGGTCGCGGGTTCATCGGCGAATTTGGCGATCCCCGCGACCGTGATCGCCGCGGTACTGGCGCGCAAAGCCAGCGCCCCGTCGCTGAACCCGAGGCCGGCGAATGGCGTGGGCACCGCCACGCCGGTCAGTTGCGCGCGCAGATCGAGATTGACCTCGTCCAGGGTCAGATTGTTGATCAGCGGCAGGGTCGCGGTGGCGGTCGCGGTCAGCCCGCCGGTCGCTTCCGCCAACTGGGACGGCGCCGCGCGCAGCAGGGACAAAGGCGGCGCGTTCAGTACGGCGATCGCATCCTGGACGGACCCAACGACCGCGACCTTCACCGCGCCGGTCTGGCGCGGCTTGCTCAAGCCGGTGATGTTCATCGTCCCGTTGCTCAGCGCGAGCTTGCCCAGCGCCGCGCTGGTCACCGTGATCAACAGGCTGTCCGGGCTCAATACCACCAGCGTGCCGTTCAGCGCCGTGATCGGATGCGCGTGGGGGATCCAGTTCATCGTCATGTTGGTGCCGGTGAAGCCGCCGGCGAGGCTGTTGACGTCGATGCGCGAGAGGTTGGTGGGCGCGGCCAGGCCGAAGGTGATTTTACCGTCATGCGCGAGGCCGGCGGTGATGTTGCCCGTCACCCAGTCCCGCGCGCCGCCGTCCAGGCCTGCCGGCCAATAGTTGTACAGATCCTGGGCGTGCACGGCGTCCGCGGTGATGGTCAGGGCGCCGTGCCAGTCACCGTCGCGCTGGCCGGCGCCGGAAAATTTCACCACCGGCGCGCTGGCGCCGCGGGGCGTCAGCAGCAATTCGCCATTGTTCAACGCCACGAAATGCGGCGTGATGTGGAGCAGAAATCCGCCGCCGGTGATCGGCAGGCTGTCGCCGCCCGCGCCCAGCCCGCCCGCGCCGAGCGTGATGAACAGATCGGCGCTGGAGAGGCGGAAGGCGAGCCCAAGGCGGATCGAGGCGAGCATCGAGACGCCGGCGCTGGACCCCACGAAATGCGCGTCCGCGCTATTGACCAGGATCGGCGCCTTGCTCCCGAGCAGGGCCGAGGGCAGGAAGATCAGCCGGGCATCCGGGACTTCGGCCAGCGCCAAACCGGCGGCGTTATGCGCCGCGATCCCGCCGAGTTTCAGGTAGAGCGGCGCGGCGCCGCCTTGCCGGTAGCCGCCCCAGGCCAATGCCGCCTGGTTGATATGGATGGTGATCCCCTGGCCGGACACCGCGGTGGCCAGTACCGACGCGAGAAACGGCAGCTGGATTGGACCCTCCGACAGGCGGAACGCCAGGATCAACACCGCGAGTCCCAGCAGCGACACCAGGCCGAGGATCAACAACCCGACCATATGCACGATCTGACCCGCGACCCACCTGGCTTGACCGCCGAGGCGCTTCATCTTGTTGTGCCGCCATGCGAGACAAACCACCGGTCTGGCCGCCGCCGGCCGACCCAGCGGCCGCGGCGCGGCTGCACGAGGCGTTCGCGGCTTGCGGCAAGCCGGCCGCGAAATTTGCCGCCACGGCAGGCGGCACCAGTCTGTTGGCGGCGCTGGGCGGCAACGCGCCGTTCCTGGGCGACCTCGCGGTCAAGGAGCCGGATTGCGTCCTGGCGGTGATGCGCGCCGGACCGGACGCCGCCTTTGCCGAGGTGATCGAGGAGCTGAACAAAATTCCGCTCCGCGAGGCGCGCGCCGGGATCGCCCGCAAATTGCGGATCGCCAAGCGGCGCGCCGCGCTGGTGATCGCGCTGGCCGATCTCGGCGGCATGTGGTCCCTGCCGCGGATCACCGGCGCCTTGTCCGGCCTGGCCGAGGCGGCGCTGCGGGCCGCGATCCGCCATCTGCTTCGTGGGCTGCACGATGCCGGCAAAATCACCCTGCCGCATCCGGCCCAGCCCGATCAGGATTGCGGTTTCGTCGCCTTGGGGCTGGGCAAATTGGGGGCCGGCGAGCTGAATTATTCTTCTGATATCGACCTCGTCCTGCTCTTCGAGTCGCAGAGTCCTGTTTATCGCGACGAAGCGCAACCGGCGATGGCGCGTTTTGCCCGCGATCTGGTGAGTTTGCTGTCCGAGCGCGACGAGCATGGCTATGTGTTCCGGGTCGATCTGCGGCTGCGTCCGGACCCGGCCGCGACGCCGCCGGTGGTGTCGCTCGACACGGCGCTCACCTATTACGAAAGCCACGGCAGGACATGGGAGCGCGCGGCATTTTCGAAAGCCCGGCCGGTGGCCGGCGATCTGGCGCTGGGCGAACGTTTTCTCTCCGCGATCCGGCCGTTCATCTGGCGCAAGTACCTGGATTTCGCGGCGATCGCCGACATTCACGACATGAAGCGCAGAATTGATGCCGGTAAGGACCAAGATTTACTTGGCTTTGACGTGAAACTCGGCCGCGGCGGCATCCGCGAAATTGAGTTTCTGGTGCAGACGTTGAGCCTGGTCTGGGGCGGGCAGGAGCCAGCCTTACGGATTCCGGCCACGCTGCCGGCGCTGCCGGCGCTGGCGAAGGCCGGGCATCTGCCGGACGCCACCGCCCGCGAGCTGGCCGCCGATTACCGCCAACTGCGCAAGGTCGAGCACCGGCTGCAAATGATCGCGGACCGGCAGACCCATGAGCTGCCGGACACCGAAGCGAGCCTGAAACAATTTGCCATTTTTCTCAACCAGCCGGATTTTCCCGAAAAATTCCCGAAACTGTTGCGCCGGGTGCACGGCCATTTTCTGGCGTTTTTTGATGCCGGCACCTCGCCCGAGCAGCGCATCGCCCTCGATCCCGGGGCTGACGGCCCGCCGCCGCCGGCTTTCGCCGCGCATCTGACCGATCTCGGCTTCACCGATGTGAAACATGTCTGCGAGCGGCTGCGCGACTGGTCCGGCGGCGGCGTGCCGGCTTTGCGCTCTGGCCGCGCCCGTGAATTATTGGCGGCGCTGACGCCCCACCTCCTGACCGCGCTTGGCAAGCAGCCTGATCCGGACCGCGCCTTCATTCGCTTCGACGCGATGATCTCCCGCCAGCAGGCCGGCGTGCAATTATTGTCGCTGTTCGCGCGCAACACCTTGCTGCTGGACCGGCTGGCCGCGGTGCTGGGTGCGGCGCCCGCTTTGGCCGAGCATCTGGCGCAGGATTCCGCGGCGCTGGAAGCGCTGCTGGTGCCGGTCGCCCGCTTCGCCGCGCCAAAACCGGTATTGCGCCGGATGCTGCGCGACGCGAACGGCCTGGAAGACGCGCTCACCATCACCCGCCGCTTTGTCCGGCGGGAGGAATTCCATCTGTCCGTCTCCACGCTGGAGGGCAGGCTGGATACCGACGAAGCCGGCCGGCTGCGCAGCAACCTGGCGGAAGCAGCACTTGCGGCGCTGCTGCCCTTCGTCATCGCGGCGCATGAGGCGCGCAACGGCAAGGTCCGCGGCGCCGCGTTTGCGGTGGTGGCGCTCGGCAAGGCCGGCGGCGGCGAAATGCTGGCCGGCTCGGACCTCGATCTGATGCTGATCTACGATCACGCGCCGGCCGCCACCGCGCCGGTGCCGTTTTTCGTGCGGCTGGCGCAGGCGTTCAATGCGGTGCTGACCGCGCAGGGGCCGGAGGGTCCGCTCTACAGAGTGGACATGCGGCTGCGGCCATCCGGCAACCAGGGTCCCGTCGCGGTCTCGCTGGCGGCATTCCGCCGCTATCACGCGGCCGAATCCTGGACCTGGGAGCGCCTGGCGCTGACCCGCGCCCGCGTGCTGGCCGCCACCGCCGGCTTCCGCAACGTCGTCAGCGCCGAAATCGTCACCGCCTTGTCCCGCCCGGAGCCGGCGCAAAAAATCCGCGATGACGCGGTGGCGATGCGGGACCGGCTGACCGCCGAGCTGAAACCGGCCGGCTTGTTCGACGTCAAACACCGCCCTGGCGGCATGATCGAGCTGGCGTTCATCCCGGAGGCGTTGCAGCTGATCCACGGGCCGGCGAACCCGGCGCTGTTCCGCCCCAATACCGCGGAGGCCATGCGCGCGCTGGCCGCCGCCGGCCATCTGGACGCCGGCGACTCGCGTGGGCTGATCGCGGCCGATCATCTGTGGCGGACCGTGCAGGGCATTTTGCGGATCACCGGCATGTCCGAGCGGATCGCCGATCCGCCACCGGCGATTCTCGCGCCGCTGCTGCGGGCGACGGCGCAGCCAGATCTCGCCGCCCTGGTTGCCGCGATGGATCAGGCCGGTCAGAATGTGCGAGACTGTTTTAGTAAATATATCGGAGAGACGGAACGATGAGCATCGAGGAAGGCCAGAAGGCCCCGGATTTTTCTTTGGCGGCGTCCGGCGGGCGCACGGTTTCGCTGAAGGAGCTGAAGGGCAAACCCTTCGTGCTGTATTTTTATCCGAAGGCCGACACGCCGGGCTGTACCAAGGAGGCCTGCGCCTTTCAGGAGGCGCTGCCGCAGCTCGCCCATATCGGCGTGACCGTGATCGGCGTTTCCAAGGACGCGATGAAGCCGATCGAAAAATTTGCGGAAAAATATAACCTGACCTTTCCGCTCGCCTCCGATCCGGACGGCGCGGTGATCGAGGCCTACGGCGCGTGGCAGGAAAAATCCATGTACGGTAAAAAATATATGGGAATCGAGCGCTCGACGGTGCTGGTGGACGCGAAGGGGAAAATCGCGAAAATCTGGCCGAAGGTGAAAGTGGAGGGCCACGCCGCCGACGTGCTGAAAGCGGTGCAAGCGCTCAAGTAGCCGCGCGTGCGCTGGTATTTCGCGATCGACGAAGCCGGCGCCGCGACGATTGTCGGCGAACATGCAAAACTCGCGGTGCAGACCGCCCGGTCGGTCGGTGGGCTGGAGCCGGTGCTGCTCTATCATGGCGCCCGCAACGCGTTGACCGTCTGGATGGAGCAAGCGGGGGTCAAGGTTATTGACACAGCGCCGCGCTTTCTGCCCGCCATCCGCGCCGCCGAGGCCGCCGGCACCTATCGGCCGCATTCGATCGGCCATTGGCTGCGTCTGGCCATCCCGCTGGTCGAGCCGGAGCAGGAATTCGTTCTCTATACGGATTGCGACGTGATTTTTCTCCGGCCGTTCGATTGGCGCGGCATCCGGCCGGCTTATCTTGCCGCCGCGCCCGAATTCGCCCGCGGCGACTGGAGCTATTTCAACGGCGGCGTGATGGTGCTGAATGTCCCCGCCATGCGCGCCACGCTGCCGGAGGTCGAGGCGCTGGTCACCGCTAACATCTCGGCATCCTTGGCATATAACTATGATGACCAGGTCGTGCTGAACGAATTCTATCGCGGCAAATGGGACCGGCTGGATCCGGTCTGCAACTGGAAGCCTTATTGGGGCTACGACCAGCGCGCCGCGATCCTGCATTTTCATGGCCCCAAGTTGGGCGCCGCCGAAGCGATCGCCGCCGGCACCTGGTCCCGCGGCAGCAAGGTTGGCGCCAAACTCGCCGCTATGCTCGATGCGGGGATCGACGGCTATATCGCCTGGAGCAATGTCCTTGGCGACGCGCTGCAAATGGCGAATATGGATGCCGCCTTGCGCTTCCACCGGCTCGCCTCGGCGCTGATCCGCTACCGTGCGAACCATGAACACGTCCGCAACCATACGGACGCGGACCTGTAACCGAAATCAACTTAAGGTGCGCCGTCGCGGTCTCGCCGGGTTTTAGCTATGCCCCGGAACCACGTCGCGCTACGTTTTTTTGCCTAACAAAGTCTAAACGATCGTCCGGCGCCGGGCGAAATTTGAAAGTGCTTCGCCTTGCGTGATGGACCGCCGCTCGATCCGTTCCCCCATCCAATCCCTGAGGCGAGCGTCCCAGCCGCTATGCCGCCGGTCGCGGTTGAGGCCTTCCGGCTCGCCGACAGCCTCAGCGAGTCCGCCTATGACGACGCCACGCGCCTCGCCGCCGCGATCTGCGGCAGCCAGGCCGCGCTGCTATTCTTTCATGACGGCGACCAGCAATGGTTTCCCTCAAAATTCGGCACGGACGCCATTGGCGCTGCCCGGGCCTGCGCCTTCTGCGCGGAAACCGTCCGGCAGCCACGCCACGTCATGGTGGTGCCGGACACCGCCAGCGACCCACGCTTCGCCGACCATCCGCTGGTGCTGGAACAGCCGCAAATCCGCTTCTACGCCGGCGTCCCCCTGCTGCTGCCCTCCGGCGACGTTATCGGTACGCTTTGCGTCCTGGATACCAGCGCCCATGCCTTGACCCAGCCGCAAATCGACTCGCTGGTGGCACTGTCCCGGCAGGTCGTCGCGCAGTTCCAGCTGCGCCGCCTGGTCACCATGCTGGCTGTCAATAACGAAACCCTTTCGCATCAGAGCCTCACCGATCCGCTGACCGGCGTCCCGAACCGCCGGGCCTATAACGAACGCTGGCTGGAAGAACTTGCCCGCGCGCGCCGCACCATGGCGCCGCTCTCAATCCTGCTGATCGATATCGACCACTTCAAATCCTATAATGACAATTTCGGCCATCAGGCCGGCGACACCGCGTTGCAAATTGTCGCCCGTGTCATGCACCAGCATATCCGCAAATACGACTTTCTCGCTCGCTTCGGCGGCGAGGAGTTCGCGCTGATCCTGCCGGGAACCGACAGCACCGAGGCCGCCGCCGTCGCCAACCGTATCCGCGGCCTTATCGCCAATACCCCGAATCCCCACCGCCGCATCACCGTCAGCATCGGCGTCGCCAGCCTGCAAGCCAATACGAGCAGCGACCCCGATCATCTGTTCGACGCCGCCGACCGCAGCCTGTACGCCGCCAAGGCCGCTGGCCGTAACTGCGTCGTCGCCGCCACCCCGTGATGACGGCGGACGGGCAGTCCGGCTGAAGCGTGGTTTAGTGGAAGGCGGCTCAGCCGCTGTTTGCCGCGGTCAAGGAACGAAAGCTCAGTTCAGACTGGCGTCGTCAATTTTTTCGCGCTGGGCGCAGGCATCCAGCTCTGCCTGGATGATGTCGAAATGTGCGGTCGGCACGCTGAAGCCGATCGCGCCAGCGCGCACGGTGAGCGCGATTTGCCCATTGAGTGAAGGGAAAATCAGATCGTCCAGCATGTTGGGCGGCAGGTCGACGGCGATCAGATGCAGGTTTTCGCCGAAATCGCTGCGCGGATAGCGGATTGTCAGGTCGACGATCGTGGACCCGTCCGCGGCCAGAGCCAGGCTAGCGGGTGTTGGCATCGGCGGTCCCTGATAGCCGAGGAATACGCGGCTATAATTGGAATCCACCGCGAAGCTGAGATTGTAGCCGGCGGGGCCGGCCGGCGGCTCGCGGGTGCTGGCCAGGCAATATTCGTCGCCATGCGGGTCCTTGGCGAGGGTGACCGACCAGGCGCCGAGATCGCCGTAAGATTTAACCAGCTGGGCGCGCGCCGGACCGGGTGCCGCGAGCAGCGAGGTGGCCAGGACAAACCAGCAGGCGGACCGCATCCTTCGCCTCCGAGGCATCATCGGGAACACCGCATTGTAACATGACGGCAAGGCCGGCTCCAGATGATTTGTCGTCCAAACAAGCTGATGCCATCGTGGTGGCGCGCCGGGCCCTGGTCTAATCGCCGTCGAACTCGCTGCCGGCGGCCACCAGGGCACCGCCGCTCTCGCAATCCAGCGAGTTATTGTCTGGCAGGCAGCGCGCCAGATATCCGCTGATTTCAGGCCGCAGGTCCGTCAGCGCCACCGGCAGGCGGATGTTGAGCCAGATGACGCCGCCGAGACTTTTCGCCGAGCCGAATGAGTGGGCAACCACCCCATAGGCGGGCAGCCTGGCGGACGCACCGCCTGGCAGGCCGGTGGTGCCAAGACCGACCTGCCCCGCCGGCGTGATATAGCTGAACAAACGCGGACCCGCCGTCTTGATCACATCACTCTTGTAGCGCGCCAGGGCGGCGACGCGGATCGGCACCGTATCGTATTTGGCGAACACCGCCGGAAAATATGTCTTGTCGATATCGTAAGACTCCAGCGGCGAGGCGCGTAGCACCGATACGATCTGGCCGGCGCGCGGATCGCCGGTCCCACCCGGCGGCCAGATATAAAGCACCGCCGAGTTCTCGGTTTCCAGATCGATGCAACGCCATCCGCGCGGCGCCAGGACCGCCACCCAGTTGGCCGCGTAAAGCGCCAAACCCGCCGCCACGGCGGGCGGCGCGTCGATCGCCAGCGGCCGCCCCCGCGGCGCGCCGATCAGACCGCCGCCCGGCTGAAAGCTGCCGTTGCAGCCGACAAACGGGATCGTGCTCGCGGCCGCCGCCATGGCCGGCGGCAGGCCGAGCAGAACCGCGGCAAGCAGAATCCAACAGCGCATCGCGGTCCTGTATCAGCTAAATCGCGCGCCGGCCATCAACTCAGCGGGACCGAGGCGGTGACGAAAATCGAGCGGCCGGGCAGCGTGAAATAAAGCGGGGTGACGCCGTCCACCGCCGTGCCGATGCTGTCGAAAATCTGCGTCTGATCCGTCAGGTTTTCGACGTCCAGCTTGATTTTCAGCGGCACGTGCCGGGCCGGGCCGCCAGCGGCGGCAAGATCATAGGCCGCGGAGATGCCCACCAGGTTGTATGGGTCATACCACTGGCCGGGGACGTTGCCGGGAGACAAGGCGTTGTTGTCGTAATGGCCGCCGGTCCATTGGTCGATGATCGCGGCGTACAGGCCGTGATTGTTGTAGATCAGGCCGGAATTGGCGGTGAATTGCGGCGTTTCGGCGAGCGGCGTGTGGGTGGCGGTGGTCTCCGCGTCATTGATGCTACCATTGCCGAACACGGAGACGCCGGCGCCGAGATTGTAGGTCGCCTCGCCTTCGACACCCTTATAAACCACGCCGCCGCTATTGTAGAAAATCGTGGTGGGACCGGCGGTGTGCGAGGAAATCAGGTTGTTGAAATGGACCAGGTAGACATCCGCGTCGAGGGCGAGCGCCGCGGTCTGGTAGGCAAAACCGGCCTGATAGTTCCAGGTGGTCTCCGGCGTGTTGTCGGGGTCGTAGCCGGTATTGGTATATAATACGTTCCGGTTGGGGCCGAGATAGCCCTCCGCCACCTGGGCATAGGCTGAGAGCGCGGGCGAGACCTGGTAGCGCGCCTCGAAGCTGGGCAGCAGCTTGTCATAGGTGCGGATGTAGCCGACCGCGTCGACCGGCGTGACCAACGGCACGGTGGTGACCAGATTGTCGTAGGGCTCATTTAAGTTGCGCTCGTACCAGGCGTATTTGACGCCGGGCGTCAGCGTGAGGCCAGGGATCGGCTTCAGGTCGAGCTGCAGGTACGGCTCGAACGTATTGGTCTCGTTGTGCTCCAGCACGTCGATCGGCGAGAAACCGACACCGTTGGCGCCGTAATTGTAGATGCCGCCCTTGGTCAGGTCGATTTCGGTTAGAGTGCGGCGGTTGCGCTGCTCGTCGAACCAGGCGCCGAATTTGATGTCGCCAAGCGCGAAATCATTTTCGAACCGAAGGATGTCGCCGATTGAACGATAGGCATTGCGCAGGTTCTGACCCGGCACATCGTTGTTGTAGGTGTCGTAATTACCGCTGGAGTCCAGGATGACGGTGCCGTTCGGGCTGTCGCCGTTCGGATCGTTGCCGTTATGGCCGTCATAATCGTAGGCGTAGGTGTACAGCTTGTTGTCCAGCGTCCAGCCGGGTGCGAAACGTGAGACGACGCCGGCATACTCGAAATCCGCATTGATCCGGTCGGTGTTGTAGCCGGTGTAGGCCTGGCTGGTCGGATCGCCGGACAGGCCGTAATTCGGGCCCAGCGTCTCGATCTGCTGCAGGGTCTGGCCGAGCGTGGTGTGCTGGTAGGTGCGGTTATACATCGCGAGGAAGGTCAGCACCGTGTCCGAATTCAGCGGCACGATCAGCTTGGTGAAAAAATTGCCGCGCTCCTGGCCGGCATTGGTGAGATAGCCGTTCGATTTCAGATGCTCGAAATCCACGACCATGGTGGCGCCGGTGGGGCCGACCGGACCGGAATCGAATTCCGCGCCGAGCAGCCGGGTGTCGAAGCTGCCCAGGGTCGCGGTCGGCGTCAGTGTTAGATTGGGCAGCGGGTTTTTGGTGGAAACAGCGATGGTGCCGCCGAAGGTGGCGTTGCCGATGGTGGACGCGGTGCCGGGGCCGCGATCGACCACGATGTCGCCGACGTCGTTATCCATGAAATAAGAGGTGGTGTGATGCGCGAAGTCATTGGGGTCGCCGCCGACCGCCGTTTCCACCAACGGGATGCCGTCGAAGGTGACGTTGTACTGACCGTCCTGAAAACCGCGGATGGACAGCACCTGGCTTTCCATCAGGCCGGGACCGTTGGGGTCGGTGCCGGAGACCGAGGGGGAAAGCTTAACGATGTCGCTATAGCTGGACGTCGCGCCGAAATTGTTCTGGATGGACTGCTGGCTGAGCACCGAAGTGGGCTGGGTTTCCGTCATCGGCGCGATGCTCGGCGCCTGATAGGGCGCGGTGCCGGGCGTGTCCGTCAGCGTGTCGTTCTGCGCCGTGACCGGGCCGAGATTGATCGTCTGCAAAGGCGCCGGTGGCTGCGCCACCTGGGCGCGGGCGGCCGGCGCCAGTGCCAAGCCGAGGGCGGTACCGCCGGCGAGGGCGCGCTTGAAAAAATTCGTCATCTTATGACCCCAGACAGCCGGTCCCTGATGCCGGCATTTCGTTAAAGATACGGCCTGCCCGGGCGGACAGGCCGTATTTGTCGGCGATGCGCCGGTGATCAGCTTGCCGGCGACGGGTTGGTCTTCGGCAGCGGGTTGAAATCGGACGGAATCACGTTCGGGACGCCCTGGATGAAATCCTCCGGAATGATGCCGAGCACGCTGCAGCCATTGCCGTGATAGGGCGGGATGGTCGTGACGGTTTTCGTGGCGATTTCCGCGAAACTCGAAGGCAGCGGCGGTGCCGCGCCGAGCAATCTGTTCGGATCAAAAGCGGAGAGCAAATCGCCAATGTTCGGGTTGTCGTCGAGCGGCCCAAGATTCGGCGCGCCAAGAACGGAACGGCCGAGCATGAAGCCCTTTTTCTCGTCCGGCAGAGTCGCCAGCGGGTTAAGGTTGAAGACCTCGTCGATGAACCGCACCACCGAGGATTGGCTGCCCTGCTGATGAGAAATCTGATGCACCTTGGCATAGGGCGAGATCAGGATCAGCGGCACCCGCGGCCCGAGCGACTCGGCGAGACCGGTTTGGTCATAGCGCAGGATCGGCGGGGGCACGTGGTCGTAGTCGCCCTCGCTATCGTCCCAGGTGATGATGATCGCGGATTCCGGCCAGTATTTGGAGCTGGCGATCGCGTTGACGTCTTCGGCGACTGTCGCTTCGCTGATCCCGGCATCCGAATAGGCGGGATGGTCGTCATCGCCAAGGAAGTTGGTTTGCGCGACGGCGAGCGGATTGGCGGGTTTCAGGCCAAACAGGTTTTCGTAGCCGCCCTTCAGGTAGAATACGCCGCCTTTGACCGGCAGCGCGCCGGTGGAGATCGCGGTGTAGAAATCGCCGAGGCCGTGCAGATTGGCGCGTTCGGTCGCGTTGTTGGAAATGTAGCCAAAATATTGCGGCCCGTCGTGATGGGTGATGTAGGAGGCGTGGGTCCCGTTGTCGTCAACCGGCCCGGTGGTCGGATCGGTCACCTCCTTATCATACCCTTCCTCGTACCAGCCCCAGTTGATGTTCGGCTTGCCGGTCTGGGTCACGAACGGGATGTCATCCCGGATATCGACCAGGTCGTCGGCGGGATCCTCGTCCTGATCGGTGATTTTCTGCAATTGCTTGCCGGCGAGTGTCACCGCGATGGTGGCGTAGGTCTGGTTCAGCTGAACGCCATAGCCGGGATAGTCGGTCGGGTTGACCGGCACGTTCTGCAGCGGGTCGCTGGGCGAGCCCCAGAACGGATCGTCATCGTTCAGCACCGGCTCGCCCTGGCCTTCCGTAAAGGCGGCGTTGGTGAAGGATTCGGTGGGGTGCAGCGCGTACTGGGTCTGGCCGCTCTGTGCCGCGAAAATGGTTAGATTTCCGGGCGTGGAAGGGCCGTCCTGGTCCTGGAAGAAATGGTCGAACAGGACGAATTTATTGGCATAATTCCAGAGGAACGGGACGGTATCGCAATCTTCATGCGCCATCGCCAGCTCGCCGAACTGCTTGGCCTCAAGAGACGGATTGCCGGTCGGCGAATATTTCAGCTCTTCGGTTTCCGCGAACTTGTCCATCAGCGCCACGCCGTTGGCCTGGACGTCAATCTTCGCGGCCAGGCGGGCATGCGAGTGGTCGAGATCGTCGGTGTCCCAGGCGTATTGTTTCGGGCCGATGCGAAATGGCACGATCGTGGTTCCGGTTCCGTCCGTCTTGATGATGGGCTGATAATAACCGGGCGTTTTGGCCGGCGGCTGCGAATAGATGCCATCCGCGCCGGGGAACGTTCCGAAATAGGAGTCGAATGACCGGTTTTCCTGATAAATTACGAAGACGTATTTGATCTTGGACCGGACCAGATCTACCATTTGCTGATGCGACAACTGAAAGCCGGGTGCGGCGTCCATATATTGGGCGACATCGGCGCGCGGGCTCGGGCCGGCCACCGTCGTCATGTCGGTGGTAGCGTCCATGCCCGCAAGCGCAGGTTGTGCGAGTAATGACACGCTGAATAGGACGGAGGTTGCACGCAGCAGATGTCGACGCATTGGCAATTTCCTAACAATTAGTTTCCAAACGTTTAGCAGGGGAAACAACGCGTTCGGGTGAAAGTTTTGTGGCGGTTCGGTGGCAATCTGCCAGCACGCCGGGCCCGGGCGTTAGGCCACACGATGCGTCATCAAACTGACTTTAAGTCATCACAAAAATTGAATCGAATCCGGGCTAAGTTACACGCTGATCATGAATGATCGTTGTCATTGAAACGGGGTTGGAACCAAATGAAATCAATACGAAACCTACGCGGGATGCTGCTGGGCTCGGCCGCGGTGCTGGCCAGCCATTTCGCCTATGCGGGCATGATCCTGCCGGACGGTGACATCCTGACGCCCGCGGCGGCGCCCAAATCCGTATTCCAGCCCCTGAATCCACATATCCTAGGGTATGAGAGCTACACCGCCGGCCAGGCGGTCAGCACCGCGGTCAGCCCGGACGGCAAGACCCTGCTGATTTTGACCAGCGGCTACAACCTGTTGGAGAATGCGAGCGGCAATAACATTCCGGCCGCGTCCAACGAATATGTTTTCGTCTACGATATCGCGCGCGACATTCCGGTCGAGGAACAGGTGCTGCAGGTGCCGAACACCTATGTCGGCATCGCCTTCGCCCCGAGCGGCCAGCAATTCTATGTGTCCGGCGGCGTCAACGACAACATCCATACCTTCGCGCTCGCCAACGGGACCTGGGCCGAGCAGGGCACGCCGATCTCACTCGGCCACTATGCCGGGGTGAGTTCGTCGAACCCGCTATTCGACGGTGGCGTCGGCATCGAGGTGCAGCCGCAAACCGCCGGCCTGGCCGTGACCGCGGACGGCACCAAGCTGCTGGCGGCGAATTTCTACAATGACAGCCTCTCGATCGTGACGCTGTCGGGCGATGCGATCACCGAGGTGCAGCTGCGTCCTGGACTGATCAATCCGTCGCAGGCCGGCAGGCCGGGCGGCGAATACCCGTATGCGGTCGCGGTCCGCGGCAATGACCTGGCCTTCGTCTCCAGCGAGCGTGACCGGGAAGTGGACGTGGTCGACCTGGCCGGGACACCCAAGCTGATCGACCGTATCGCAATCCCCGGCAACCCGAACAAAATGATTTTGAACAAGGCAGGGACGCTGCTGTTCGTCGCCGCGGATAACGCCGACGAAGTGTTCGTGATCGACACTCATACGCTGAAGGTGCTCGACGCGATCCCGACCGTGGCGCCGCCGGACGTGGTGAGCAACGGCGAGCGCTATCGCGGCGTGATCCCGAACAGCCTGGCGCTGTCTCCGGACGAGAACACGCTGTATGTGACCGATGGCGGGATCAACGCATTGGCGGTGATCGCGTTGAACATGGCGACGCCGCAAGTGGTGGGGCTGATCCCAACCGGCTACTATCCGGAATCGGTCAGCATCAGCAAGGATGGCAAGTATTTTTACGCGGTGAACGGCAAGAGCATCCCGGGGGCGAATCCCGGCAACTGCTCGACCAACGGCTATAGCGCGACCGAATACGCGAAATGCGCCGCCGCCAACCAGTATATCCTTCAGCTTTCCAAGGCGGGATTCCTGGACGCGCCGATCCCGACTGGTCCAGCACTCGCCAAACTGACCACGCTCGCCTCCGCGAACAACCATTTCGGCGATCTGCCGACGCAAGAGGATGAGACCGTGATGGCGGCGCTGCACGGGAAGATCAAGCACATCATCTATATCATCCGCGAGAACCGCACTTATGATCAGATTCTTGGCGATCTCGGCGAGGGCAATGGTGACCCGACCCTGACCGAATTCGGTGCCACCATAACGCCGAATGCCCATGCGGAGGCGACCGATTTCGTCGATCTGGATAATTTCTATGACACCGGCGAAGTCTCCGGCAATGGCTGGCCGTGGAGCACGTCCGCCAAGGAGTCAGACACCGGCACCAAGAACCTGCCGGTGAATTATGCCGGTCGCGGCCTGTCCTATGACTGGGAGGGGACCAACCGGAACGTTGATGTCGCGGCACCGACCTTGAAGGCGCGCGAGAACGAGGAACCGCTATATGGCGACCTGCCGGACCCGGCGGATCTGCTGCCGGGGTCGAGCAATGTCGCGGCACCTGACAGCCCGACCGGCGTTGCCGAGCGCGGCTATCTGTGGGACGCGGCGTTCCGCGCTGGGCTGACCGTGCGCAATTATGGCTTCCTGCTGGATCTGGACCGGTACGAGGTCCCGGTGGCCGAGGGCGGAATTCCCGAGACGACGGACCCGTTTGCGTCCAATGAGCAGGTGGCATTTTCCGCCAACCCGACCCTCGCGCCGGTGACCGATAAATTTTTCCGGGGGTTCGACACGGCGTTCCCGGATTTCTATCGCGAGGCGGAGTGGCAGCGCGAGTTCAAGAACCAGGTGGCGCTAGGCACCTTCCCCAACCTGACGCTGCTGAGGCTGATGCATGACCATCTCGGGAGCTTCTCCTCCGCGATCGACGGCGTGAACACGCCAGAGCTGCAGGTGGCCGATAACGACTATGCGGTCGCGAAGGTGATCGACGCGGTGGCGCATAGCAAATACGCCAGCTCGACGCTGATCTTCGTGGTGGAAGATGACGCGCAGGACGGCGCCGACCATGTCGACGCGCATCGCAGCGAGGCCTACATCGTCGGACCCTATGTAAAGCACAATGCGATCGTTTCGGTGCATTATACCACTGTCAACATGCTGCGGACGATCGAGGACATTCTCGGGATCGACCATCTGAGCATCCATGACGAGGACCAGCGGCCGATGACCGACGTGTTCGACCTGAATCAGGCGAGCTGGACGTTCACGGCGACGGTGCCGACGCCGCTGAGCGCCACGACGCTGCCGATCACCACCGCCGATAACCTGCCGGCGTGGAAGCCGTCCCACCCGGCGGCGTATTGGGCGGCTCTGACCAAGGGGTTCAACTGGTCAAAAGAGGATGAAATCCCGACCGCCGAGTTCAACCTGATCCTGTGGAACGGGTTGAAGCCGGGGCTGCCTTATCCGACCGTGCGCTCGGGAATCGATTACGACAGCAAGAACCACCTCGCCGGAACCAAGGCGGCAGCGCTGGTGACGCGGACGGCCACCGCCACCGACTAGCGCGATTTCCGATCAATCGGAATCGTGCTATGCTCATGTTTTTACCCGCATTACATCCGACCAGATTGGTTCTGACGAACCAATCTGGTCGGAAAATGCGCTAGCCGTCCCACAGAGGATTCGAAACGGGAGCCGCCCACCGCGGCTCCCGTTCTCATCTCTGGGTGAGGGGACAGTAATACGTGGTCCGGGCGGTTTGGGTGAAGTGGCGGATGCCGGCGCAGGCGGGCGGGCCAGGGCAGCGCTCGCAGGGCTGGCCGGCGCGGTCGTAGACTTTCCAGGCGTGCTGGAAGTAGCCAAGCTCGCCGCTGGGCTGGACGTAGTCGCGGAGCGAAGATCCGCCGGCGGCGATCGCCTCGATCAACGTGGTCTTGATCGCGGGAACCAGACGGTCAATGCGGGCAAGGCCGAGATGGCCCGCCAGCCGGCGCGGGCTGATGCGGGCCCGGAACAAGGCTTCGCTGGCGTAGATATTGCCGATGCCGGCGACGATGGTCTGGTCGAGCAGCGCGGTCTTGATGCTGGCGGTCTTGCCGGCCAGGGCCGCCAGCAGAACGGGGGCGGAGAAGCCGTTGCCGAGCGGTTCGGGCCCGAGTGCCGCGACCAGCCTGTGGGTGTCCTCGTCAGCGGTGGCGATCAGGTCGAGCGCGCCGAAGCGCCGCGGATCGACGAAGCCGACGGTGCCGCCGTCATCGGCCTCGAGCGTCAGATGCTGGTGCAGGACGAACGGGGCGCCGATCACCATGCGGCCGGACATGCCGAGATGGATCAGCGCCGAGATCCCGGAGTCGAGCCGCATGAAGATGTACTTGCCCCGCCGCCGGAAGCCGCGCACGCGGGCGCCGGTCAGCGCCGCCGCGAAATTTTCCGGAATCGGCCAGCGCAGGTCCGGCCGGTGCAGGGTCACGCGCGTCAGCACGCGGCCAGTCAGCCGGCCGTCCAGGCCGCGCATGACTGTCTCGACTTCGGGGAGTTCCGGCATGGGCTGAAACCGGCCTATATACGCTATATGGACAGCGACAACCCCGCGACGGTGGATTTCGGCTTCCGGACCGTCGCCGCCGCACAGAAGCGCGCGCTGGTGCGGGACGTGTTTGATTCGGTGGCCGGCAAATACGATCTGATGAACGATCTGATGTCGCTGGGCGTGCACCGGCTATGGAAGCGGGATTTCATCGCGGCATTGGAGCCGCGGCCGAACCGCGCGCTGCTCGACCTGGCCGGCGGGACCGGCGATATCTGCTTCGGCTGGCTGAAGGCCGGCGGCGGCCCGGCGATCCTCTCCGACATCAACGCGGCGATGCTGGGCGTGGGGCGGGACCGCGCGACCGCGGCGGGGTTTTTGGCGGAGGTGACGTTCCTGGTGACGGACGCCGAGGCCGTTCCACTGCCGGACCGCTCCGTGGACCGCGTGTCGATGGCGTTCGGCCTGCGCAACTGCACCAACAAGGACCGCGTGCTGGCGGAGGCCCGCCGCGTGCTGCGCCCCGGCGGCAAATTTCTGGTCCTGGAATTTTCGCGCCTGCAGGTCACGGCGTTTGAAAAACTCTATGACGCGTGGTCGTTCCAGGCGCTGCCGCGAATCGGCGGCGCGGTCGCCAAGGACAGCGCGTCCTACCAGTATCTGGCGGAAAGCATCCGCATGTTCCCGGACCAGGAGACTCTGGCGGCGATGATGCGGGCCGCCGGGCTGGAGCGCGTGACGTTCCGCAACCTGTCGGGCGGGATTGCCGCCATCCACCAGGGCTGGCGTCTGTGAGCCTGGCGGGCAGGCGGGTCCTGCTGATCGTCTCCGGCGGCATCGCCGCGTACAAATCGCTGGAGCTGATCCGGCTGCTGGTGAAGGCGGACGGCGCGGTCACCTGCGTGCTGACCAAGGCCGGCGCCAATTTTGTGACACCGCTGTCATTGCAGGCTTTGTCCGGGGCAAAAGTCTATACCGATTTGTTCTCGCTGACCGATGAGAGCGAGATGGGGCATATCGAGCTGTCGCGCGCCGCCGATCTGGTGGTGGTCGCCCCCGCCACCGCTGATATTCTGGCCAAAATGGCGGCCGGGATTTGCGATGACCTGGCGACGACCTTGCTGCTGGCGACCGACAAGCGCGTGCTGGCGGCACCTGCGATGAACGTGCGGATGTGGCAGCACGCCGCCACGGCGGCGAATTTGGCGACGCTGGCGCAACGCGGCGTGATCGTGGTGCCGCCGGATGAAGGCCCGATGGCCTGCGGCGAATTCGGCCCCGGCCGGCTGGCCGAGCCGCCGGTGATTTTCGGCGCGATCGCCCAGGCGCTCGGCGCCGGCGGCCCCTTGGCCCGGCGCCACGCGATCGTCACCAGCGGCCCGACCCATGAGCCGATCGACCCGGTGCGCTACATCGCCAATCGCAGCTCCGGCCGCCAGGGCCACGCGATCGCGGTAGCACTCGCGACGCTCGGCGCGCGGGTGACGCTGGTCTCCGGGCCGGTCGCGCTGGCAGACCCGCCGGGGCTGGAGGTAGTCCATGTCGAAACCGCCGCAGAGATGCTGAACGCGGTGAACGCGGCCTTGCCAGCGGATGTTGCGGTGTTTGCGGCCGCGGTGGGCGACTGGCGCGCGGCCGAAACGGCCGTCCAGAAAATCAAGAAAACCGCCGGCGGGCCGTCTGCGCTTCAGCTCACCGAAAATCCGGACATTCTGGCGACCGTCGCCGCCGATAGCCCGCGCCGGCCGCGTCTGGTGATCGGGTTCGCGGCGGAAACCGAGCATCTGGCGGATTACGCCGCCGCCAAACGCCGCCGCAAGAATTGTGACTGGATCGTCGCCAACAATGTCGGCGGCACCGGGATCATGGGGGGGGCCGAAAACGAAGTGCTGCTGATCACCGCGGACGGCCAGGAAGCCTGGCCGCGCATGGATAAAACCGCGCTGGCGGAGCAACTCGCCGCGCGCATCGCGAAGGTTTTTACATGAACACGACCGAAATCCAGCTGCGCCGGCTGCCGCATGGCGAGGGGCTGGCGCTGCCGGCTTACGCGACGGCGGGTGCGGCCGGGATGGACATCCTGGCCGCCGTCGCAAGCCCCGTCACCATCCCGCCTGGCCGCCGCGTGCTGATTCCCACCGGGTTCGCCATAGCCTTACCGCCGGGCTTCGAGCTGCAGATCCGCCCGCGCTCCGGACTCGCGCTGAAACACGGCATCGTTCTGCCCAACAGCCCCGGCACCATTGATGAAGACTATCGCGGCGAAGTTCAGATCATCGTTTTGAACGCGTCGGACGAGCATTTCACCGTCACCCGCGGCATGCGCATTGCTCAGGCCGTGCTGGCGCCGGTCTACCGCGCCGCCTGGACCGAAGTGGAGACATTGGACGAAACCCGCCGCGGCACCGGCGGCTTTGGCAGTACGGGCCATAGTTGACCGATATCAGACGGCTCGGCCGTCGCTGGTCGCCAATTTTTGCGCCGCGGCGGCGACGCAGCGCTCAAAGATGTCCAGCGCGTCAAAGCGGCGGTCTAAGCCGTCAGGGGGCGTGAAAATCGGTAGGCCGCCGCCATATTCGACCGCGCCGGGGATCATCAGATTGTCGGGCAGCGAAAAACCTTCAACCGCGAGGCCCGGGATCGGGTCCGGGACGGCGGCCACCTGCGCGGCGCTGCGGGTGGCGAAAGGCGCGGCGGCGTTGCTGTAGCCAAAGGCCGGGCGGCCGCGTCCGGCGAACCAGCCGAGCTCAACCAGCGTGCCGGCATCCGCGGACGGGCCGCGGAACGGCGTCAGGTTGGCGATGATGATGTCGCAGGCTTCCATCATTTCCAGGTCTTTCAGATAAATTTCGCGCCAGGCCCGATCGTGCGGCAGCGTCAATATGCGTTCGATATCCTCGTTCAACGGAGCGCGGCCGATGACGCCGTATTTCGCGCAGATGGCGATTTTCGCATTGGCGTTGTCGCGGGCGTTGGCCAGGAACACGTCGGGGCCGGCGAGATAGGCGGCGAGTTTCATGGCGGGCCCTTCAAAATGTTCGCCTCTTCTATTCGCCCGGATTTTCGCTCCGGTAAACCTGGAGCGCCGGGGCGCGGGATTGCCCTGATCGGCGGCATCGCCGCCGCCGGTGCGATGGCGGAAACCGGCGGCATCCTCGCGCCGGATTTCCTCGCCGCGACGGCGGATCGGAGCGGCCGTTCCACATAAGGCGACCGCGCGCCTGGGGATTTTCGTTTCGATACGGTTATATCACTCGGGCGGGTCGCGGCGGACGCCGGCCCACTGATGACGTGTGGAAAAATATTAACGGACTGTCTTCATTTCCAGTTTTCGGCAAACCTCCAAAATCTGCTCACCCACCATGTCCACCCGGTTCTCCAACCGCCAGGCCGGGCCGGCGATGGTGACGAGATACAGCGACTGATACCAGATGAACGGCGCGGACAAAGTGATAACACCTTCAATGCTCTCGCCGTCATTGACGTAATAGCCCCGGTTCCGCCCGGCGACGACCTGTTCGCGCAACGCCGCCTTGCTGGTAATCGTCTTCGGGGTTAGCGGTTTCATCTCGATGCTCTCAATGGCCGCGTCCAGCGCCGCAGGATCCAGGCTGCCGAGCAGCGCCTTGCCGCCGGACGCGGCGTACAGACTGCTCACGAAATCGCCGACTTTTTGCTGATATCGTAGCTGGTGGGTCGATTCGAACGCCAACAAATAGGTCGCGCGCAGCCCGCTGGATTTCGCGAGCAGCACGGTTTCATCGAGTCTATCGCGCATGTCGCGCAGACATAGTTCCGCGCGCAGCACCACCGGATCGTTCTCGGCGATCATGCGTCCGGTCTCGTACATACGCAACGTGGGGTAATAGCCGCCGCGTGGCGAAACTTCGTAGATGAAGCCGCGCTCCTGCAAGGCCTGCAACACGTCGTGACAGCTAGAAACCGGAATGGTCAGCAGGCGGGAGATGTCCGAAAGCGATAGCGGGCGCTTCTGGGCCGCGAACAGCTCCAGAAAATCCAAGGTCCGCTCAACTATTTTAGACATTTATCAACTCCTGCGGCGCAGCGTAGCGTTTGCCCAACGCCGGATCAAGCCGGGCCGGGCAGCGGCGGGGAGGCCGGCCGGTTCGGGGGCGGGCATGGCCGCTTCGGCTCGCCGCAGAAACATCTCGATATCGCCGAGCAAAAGCGGGATTGCACGGTCTACCTCGTGATCCGGCCAGTTCCACCAGGCGACCCGCAGCAGCCGGGTAATTGTTGCTGAATCAAACCGGAAATGCGCGATCCTGCCTGGGTTGCCGACCAACACGGCGTAAGGCGGAATTTCGCCGCGTGCGACCGCGTGGGCGCCGATCACCGCGCCGTCCCCGATCCGCGTGCCGGGCAGGACCAGCGCGCCGTTGCCGATCCAGACATCGTTGCCGATCACCACGTCCTTGCCTTCATGGTCGGTGAGGTCCGGCGTGATCGCTGCGGTCGGCCAGTATTTCCGCAGGTCGGCGAACGGATAGCTGGTGGCGGCGCGCGTCACGTGGTTGCCGAGAATGACGACGATTTCGTTGAAGGAGCAGTATTTGCCGATCGTCAGCCGGCCCAGTTCGGGCTCGATGATGCGGGGACTGCCATAGGAGTGCGCGCCGACCGTCCAGCCGAATCTCTTGATCGCGGTGGCGAGCCTCGCGGTCAGGAGCGGCGCGAATGGCGCGGCATGGCCGTTCATGACATCCCGGATGGCCGGAAAGGCCGCGCCGTAGCCGGATAACCGGGCTAACGGTTCGATCAGCGGCAGCACCGAATCGGCGGGGAGGCCGTAGAGCAACTGGGCGGCGACTTCATGCAGCGCCGGGTCCCCGTTGCCGGCGAGAGCGATGATTTTCTCCGGCGCCGGCAGGTCCGGTGCCGCGCCGAACAGGCGGTCCAAAGCGGCTATCACCGGCGGCGCCGGCTCGTGCACCGCCGGCGACAGGGTCAACATCTCATCCGGGCCGATCGCCGTCGCCTTCAGCGTGACCACGCCGGCCATGTTGACGGAGAGATAACGGCGCGTGGCGAGCTTGATGAGCGCAACGGCGCCGCCATCCAGCGCGCGCACGCGCAGAATCTCGGTCTCGGTCAGCCAGACGAAGCCGGGCAAATGCCGCGAATACCAGGCGGCGCCAATCCAGCGGCCGCGCGACAACACGTCAAACCCGCCGGAAGCCAGTTCGGTCAAGGGGTCACGCTGGCCATAACGCTCTGCTTGTATCGCATCCGCGGGTCCGCCGGCCAGAGCAGGTGGCATGGCGTTCGCCGCATACGGGAAGATGCATCCGACCGCCGATCAACGGTGCCTGGGTGCGACCTGGAGCGGGCGAAGGGATTCGAACCCTCGACCCCGACCTTGGCAAGGTCGTGCTCTACCCCTGAGCTACGCCCGCCCGCTCCGTGGACCGGTGTTTAAGCACCGCTGGATTGGATTGCAAGCGGGAGGCTGTGTATCCCGCAACCTATACTATATACTGCACCAACACATCCGGAACGCGCCGAACCAATGAACAGCATGCTCAATCAAACCATGGATGCGGCCCCCGCCGCGCCGGCCATCATCGATGGCGACCAGACCACGTTCATGGCGGACGTGGTCGATGCCTCCCGCAAAATCCCGGTCCTGGTGGATTTCTGGGCGACCTGGTGCGGCCCCTGCAAGACGCTGACGCCGACGCTTGAGAAGGTCACGCGCGCGGCCGGGGGCCGGGTGCGGCTGGTGAAGATTGACGTCGATAAAAGCCGCCAGCTGGTCCAGCAACTGGCGCAAATGGGCCTGCCGCTGCAGAGCATTCCGACCGTGGTGGCGTTCTGGCAAGGCCAGGTGGCGGACACCTTCACCGGCGCGCTGCCAGAGAGCGAGGTGAAACGATTCGTGGACGCGCTGCTGAAGCTCGCGGGTTCCAGCACGCCGGGTGCCGATCTGATCGCCGAGGCGAAGCTGCTGTTGGAAGAAGGGGATGCCGAGCAGGCGGCTGGCCTGTACGCGGCGGCCGTGCAGCAGGACCGCGACAAGCCGGAGGCCTGGGGCGGCCTGATCCGCGCCTTGCTGGCGGCCGGCGACGAAGACCAGGCGCAAGAGGTGCTGCGTCAGGTGCCGCCGGCGCTGGCCGAACACGCGGAAATCGCCGGTGCGAAGGCCGCTTTGGCGCTGGCCGCGGAGGGCCGCGCCGCGCAGGCGGCCCGCGCCGGGCTGGAAGCAAGGCTGGCCGCTGATCCGGCGGATTTCGCCGCGCGTTATGATCTGGCCACGGCGCTGAATGCCGGCGGGGACCGCGCCGCCGCGGCGGACGCGCTGCTGGACATTATCCGCCGCAATCGCGCCTGGAATGACGATGCCGCGCGGCTGCAATTGCTGAAATTTTTCGAGGCCTGGGGGTTCGACGATCCGGCGACCATGGCGGCGCGGCGCAAACTCTCGGCATTGCTGTTCAGTTGACCAGTTTTCATCCCGAGCTGAAGGATTTGCCCCAGGAATTTCCGGTATTCCCGCTGACCGGGGCGCTGTTGCTCCCCGGTGGCCGGCTGCCGCTGAATATCTTTGAACCGCGCTATCTCGCGATGGTGGAAGACAGCCTCGGCGCCGGCCGGATGTTCGGCATGGTGCAGCCGGACCGGCGTCTGGCGCATGGCGATACCGGCCCCGGCCTGTACCGGACCGGCTGCCTGGGCCGCATCTCCTCCTTCAGCGAGACCGATGACGGCCGCTATCTGATTACGCTGAATGGGCTGATCCGCTATACCATCGTCGAGGAGATCGAGCCGGCGCGCGGCTATCGACGCGTGCGCGCCGCCCTCGGCGGCTTCGCCGCGGACCTGGCCGAGAGTGACGGCGAGTCGGCGTGGGACCTGCCGTTCGAGCGCGCCCATCTGTTGGATGCGCTGCGGCGTTATTTCACCCGCGCCGGCGTGGAAGCGAATTGGGATGCGATTAGCGCGATGCCGGACGCGGCGCTGGTCGTCTCGCTGTGCATGGCCTGCCCATTTGATGCCGAGGAGAAGCAGGCGCTGCTGGAGGCGCGGGACGGCGCGGAACGCGCCCGCGCCCTGCTGGCGCTGCTGGAAATCAACGCCTTCGACAACCGGCGCGACGACGATACGAAAGCGAGCTGAACATGGCCGATAACCCCCCGGTCGATCCGCGTCTGCTGGAAATTCTGGTCTGCCCGCTGACCAAGGGCCCGCTGGTCTATGACCGGGAGCGCAACGAACTGGTCAGCGCGAAGGCCGGCCTGGCCTATCCGATCCGCAACGGCATTCCGATCATGCTGGCGGATGAAGCCCGACAAATCGAGCCGTGATCAGCGCCACCGACATTACGTATAGCCGCGCCGAAAAACTGCTCAAAATTACCTTCGATGACGGCGCCGCGGTTTGCCTGCCGGCGGAATTCTTGCGCGTGGAAAGCCCGAGCGCGGAAGTGCAGGGGCACCACCCGTCCGAGAAACAACTGCTGGCGGGCAAGCGGGATGTCGCCATCACCGGCATCGAGCCGACCGGCAATTACGCGATCCGGCTGATTTTCTCCGACGGGCATGAGACCGGCATCTATTCCTGGGCGTATCTGCACCTGCTGGGCCGGGACCAGGACATGCTATGGGATGCCTATCTGCGCAGGCTGGCGGCGGCCGGGCTGAGCCGGGGCTGAGCATGGACGCGCTGCCGGCAGAAATCGAACCGGTCACCTCGACCGGCAAGATGCGTCTGACCGCGGCGATCGTCGCGGTCGCCTTGTTCATGCAGAATGTCGATTCCACGGTGATCGCGACCGCGCTGCCGGCGATGGCGCGGACCTTCCATGCCGACCCGCTGCATATGAGCGTGGCGCTCACCTCTTATCTGATCAGCCTGTCCGTGTTCATCCCGGCCAGCGGCTGGGTGGCGGACCATTTCGGTGCGAAGCGCGTGTTCGCCATCGCCATCGTGATTTTCACGATCGGCTCGATCATGTGCGGCCTGGCCCCCTCTTTGTGGTTTCTGGTGCTTTCGCGCGTCGTGCAGGGCCTGGGCGGTGCCATGATGCTCCCCGTCGGGCGGCTGGTGCTGCTGCGCTCGGTCTCAAAGGCGCAGATGGTCTCTGCGATGTCCTGGCTGACCGTGCCGGCGCTGATCGGGCCGATCATGGGGCCGCCTTTGGGCGGATTCATCGTCACCTATTTTTCCTGGCGCTGGGTGTTCGACATCAATGTGCCGATCGGCGTGCTGGGGGTGATCGCGGTGCTGGTCTTTATCACCGATGTGCGGGAGGCGGATCGCGGCGGGCAGCTGGATCTGGGCGGCCTGGCGCTGACCGGCATCGCGATGGCGGCGATGATGGCGGGGTTCGAGACGATCGGCCGCGGCATCGTGCCGCTGGGCTGGACGCTGGGCGCCCTCGGCCTGGGCCTCGCCGCCGGCTTTGCCTACAGCCTGCACGCGCGCCGGCATCCGCACCCGATCCTGGATTTCTCGTTGCTTTCGATACCTACTTTCGCGAATTCGGTGACCGCCGGCAGCCTGTTCCGCATCGCCGTGGGGTCGGTGCCGTTTTTGCTGCCGCTGATGCTGCAGATTGGGTTTGGCGACAGCCCGGCGAAAAGCGGGTTGATCACCTTCGCCGCCGCCGCCGGCGCGCTGCTGATGAAACCAGCAACGAAGCCGATGCTGCGGCGCTTCGGCTTTCGCAACGCGATGGTGGTGAACGGCGTGCTGGCCTCCGGCTTCATCGCCATCTGCGCGACGTTCCAGCCGAACTGGCCGTCGCTTTGGCTGGATGGCATCCTGTTGGTCGGCGGGTTCTTCCGTTCGCTGCAATTCACCGCCTACAACACGATCGCCTATGGCGACATTCTGCGCGCACGAATGTCGGCCGCGACCACGCTATACGCAACCATCCAGCAGATTACGCTGACTTTGGGCATCGTAATCGGCGCCGCGACGCTGGAGATATCCGCCGCCTTGCGCCACCATAAAACCGCCAGGGTACCGGATTTCCACCTGGCGTTCCTGCTGGTGGGGTTCATCGCGGTCCTGTCCGTGCCAATCTGCTGGCGGCTACGCGCCGATGCCGGCGAAGCGCTGAGCGGGCACCACGCGAAGGCCGAATAGCGACCTCTCGCGCGTTGCCATGCTCCTGCTCAGGGGACGCTGCTTGCGACGAGATTCGTAACGTTCACGGTCCCCAGGCCTACGGCGAGGCTATACCCTTGTTGCGCTGGATAGGCCTCCTTCGCGGTTACTTCCCGATTGTACAGAATACCCGCCCCGGCCCCGCCGCCCACGCAATCCACGCTGCCCTTGAGGCAAGGCTCCGCATTATTGCCGACAGTCACGTTATAGAACGTGCATCCCGACGAGATATTGTTGCCCAGCGAAGAGTTGCAGATGGAACGCGCGAGCTTGTTTGCGTATTGCGCGGCCGCGAGCTTGTAGAGCGATGGTGCGAGGTTACCCGTTTGGGGCTCCAAACCCGAGAGACTATCGGTCTCCTGAATCAGCGCCGCAATCCCGGCAAAGTCCGGCGCGGCAAACGACGTGCCGCCATACGCATTGCCGAACAGGTCGTTCGTGTTGTGATAATCGCACGGCGCTCCGCCTTCTTTCGTATCGGACATGCAGATCAGATAGAAATGGCCAAACTGGCCGTTGGCGGCGAATAGCGATACGTCAGGCTGATCGCGCCGATTGTCGTTGGGCATGCCCGGAATGCTGGTCAGCTGCCATTTCGGTTTCGTATAGAACACGCTTTGGCTGCCACTGCCGCCGACGCCGGGTTGCCCGATCGTCGGCTGCGTCGCACAGAGTTTCGTGGGCGTGGTATTCTCCATCACCGCGATCACCTCGCTCGCACAAGAATTGTTCCACGGCGTTTCCGGAATATAGGACAGCGCGGACTGCCCGGTGGCCGAGTTCTTGGCGGACCAGTACGTGCTATTCTCGCCCAGCGCGGTATCGAGGAAGTCGGTGCCGCCGACCGCGGTGTTGTAAGCGGTATCCGACAATCCGTTCACGGACAGCCCGTCCGACGCGATGCCGCCCTCATTGGTCGATACGCCGCTGTCACCGGTCGAAACGAATACGGCGATGCCCTCCGCGGCTGCTTCTTCCACCAGGTTCACCCAGCCATCTTCGAAGGCGTAGCCGCTTTCCGCTTCATTGCCGCCGTAGCTGATGCTGAACGCGGTCGCGGTGGTACCATCCTGAACCAGCTTCTGCAGCGCCGTCTCCACGCCGAAATACAGCGGCGGCACTGCCGCACATTCCGCCTCCAGAAGCGTCGCGCCGGGCGCCGTGGCGCCCGCCCATTCGGCGTCGATCGCGGCCTCGACTTCATCGCCGGTGAAGCCCGGCGCCTTGCAGCCGCCAGGATTGATTTGGGTGAGCGTGCCCTTGTAGCCGGTCAGCCCGAACGTCTTACGGAAGGTGGTGATGTCCTTCGGCTGTATCTCTGTCTGCTCGATCAGCGCCACCGTGATTCCGGTTCCGGTGATTGGCACGCCGAGCGCGCCGCCGTTGAGCAGAGGATTTTCATTGTAGATCGTGGCGAAATCCGGCGGCGTCACCGCGTAGAAGGTGCCGTCCGGCGTGGGCGCGGTGAAGCTTGGCGTCGCGCGCTGCATCATCGGCTTGGGAAAGAAGTTGTTGAGGGTCACGCCCGCGACGACCGGCAACAGCGCCGCCGGAACCGACGGGGCCGACAAGTTGGAAATATGCGCCTCGCCATGCAGCGTCACGGCATGCATCTCGGTGTGGAACGCGTTCGCGACCGCGGCGGCCGGCCCGCCAAAATCGATCTCCATGCCGTCGCGCGACACGCTATTCACCCGCAGCCCTTGTCTGGCCAGCCACTCGATAACCTGGCCGATATCCGCCTGGGCCGGCCCGTACGCGCGCAGATCCGCGGGAGTCAGCCAGTGATGATACTCCGGCGATGTTCTGTCCTGCTGCTCATCCACCAGCTGATCAAGCGCGGCTTGCAGCGCGGGCGGCCGCTTCAGCTCCAGGCGGATTTCGGGCAGCTCCGCTCCCGCCGGCAACGCGCCCATATCGGTGGCTACATTGAGCGCCATCGGCCGATCGCCTGGCAGCGCCGTGACTGTTGCGTCATCCACCTGGGAAACCATCGCCGGGACGGCCGGGGGGGCCGCATGGGCCGCAACCGCGCCCGCCGCGCAGAGTGACGCGCCGAGCAGAAGGCCGGCCCGGATGGACCGGCTGAAAAATAGAACCATTAAGAAAAATCTCCCAGATAAAAGCACACCTTGCTGGCCGCGATCAGAGGGCTGATCGCAAGTCGGGCACGGTTAACAAAAGCTAACATGCAAAGTTAGCAGGTGTGAAGAGACTTTATTCGATGGCTCCGCGCCAATTGTCCAACCGCGCAATCCCTGATTGCGAAAAATCATTCCGGATCAATAATACGTGTAAACCCGCGGTGCCCCAACCCGCGTCTTGCTTATCTCTGCCCCGAACTTCGGTCCGAACCGGTTCCACCACAGGCGCGCCGATTCATGGCAGATGCAGACGCCACGCAACGCCAGCCGGTCATTGACGTTGCGCACCGGCGCATTAGGCCGTTTCTATTTCAGCCTTGAAGGGGGGCAGAGCCATCGATGATCTGCAGGTCTTTTACGCGGAAGTCAAAGACGTGCCATTGTTGCATCTTTGTCTGACTTTGATGATCGTTAAGCGATCTTTTGCCTTGTCACGAAATCCCCGAACGTTTCCGCCGGCTTCCGCGTCTTGGCATAATCCGCAAACATCGGGGCCAACGTTGCCAGGATCGTATCCTCGTCGGCGTCTTCCTTGAACAGGCGGTTGAGCCGCGAGCCGTCAGCGGCGCCGCCGAGGTGCAGATTGTAGCGTCCCGGATTGCGGCCTACAAAGCCGATTTCTGCGATATACGGCCGCGCGCAGCCATTCGGGCAGCCGGTCATGCGGATGTTGATCGGCTGGTCCGCCAGGCCATGTTCCGCCAGCAGCGCGTCCAGCTTGGTGATCAGGCTGGGCAGATAGCGCTCGCTCTCCGTCAGCGCCAGGCCGCAAGTGGGCAGCGCCACGCAGGCCAGAGCCGCCTCGCGCAGAGGCGACGCCCGCAACGGCACGCCGTGCGCCGCCAGGGTTGTTTCGATGAACGCCCGCGCCGCGTCATCGGCGCGCGCGATGATGATATTCTGATTTGGAGTCAGAATGAACGAAACATCGCAGGATGAAGCGATCTCTTTCAGCGCCGCTTTCAGCCGCCACTCGCCGACATCCGCGACGCGGCCGTTCTCGATGAACAACGTCAGATGGTGCCGTCCGTCATCGCCGGTGTGCCAGCCCATCCGGTCGCCGTTGCCGGTGAATCTATACGGCCGCGCCGGCGTTAGTTTTTCTGCCAGCCGGTTGTTCACCTCGGCGGTGAACCAGTCCAGCCCGCGGTCCACGATGGTGTATTTCAGCCGCGCCCGCCGCCGGTTGGAGCGGTTGCCGAAATCGCGCTGCGCCGTCACCACCGCTTCCGCGACCGCGACGGCGTTGTCCACCGTGCAGAAGCCGATCACGTCGCCGACGCGCGGGAACGTCTCCGCATCGCCATGCGTCGCGCCCATGCCGCCGCCGACCACGACGTTATAGCCGATCACGGCACCCTTCTCGATGATCGCGATATAGGACAGATCATGCGCGAACACGTCCACATCGTTCTGCGGCGGCACCGCGACGGCGATCTTGAATTTGCGCGGCAGATAGGTGGCGCCGTAGATCGGCTCCGCCTCCAGCGCCTCCGTCACCTTCTCGCCGTCGATGAAAATCTCGCGCCAGGCGCCGCTTTTCGGCAGCAGCGCGGTGCTGATGTCGCGTGCGGTTTGTTCTGCCCGCGCATGGACGGCGCCCGCGAATTCGTTCGGCGTGCACATCACGTTGCGGTTGACATCGCCGCAGGCCGCGATCGTATCCAGCAGCGCGGCATCGATCTGCCGCAAAGCCGGGCGCAGATTGGTCTTGATCACGCCATGAAACTGGATGGACTGTCGCGTGGTGATCCGCAGCGTGCCGTTGCCGCGCTCATTCGCCAGCCGGTCCAGCGCCAGATATTGCTCGCGCGAGATCACGCCGCCCGGCACCCGCAGCCGCGCCATGAAGGCATAGGCCTTGTCCAGCTTGCGCTTGGCGCGCTCGGGCCGCAGATCACGGTCATCCTGTAGATAGATGCCGTGGAATTTGATCAGCTGCTGGTCGTCCTCGGAAATCGCGCCGGAAGACAACTCGTCCAGGCCCTCCGCCAGCGTCCCGCGCAGAAACCGGCTGTTGGTCTTGATCGTCTCGTTATGCGCGAGTTTTACTGGTTGGTCCGTCATATGTCTTAAGCCGCCAGATTGGCCATCCGGGGCATGTGGATGCCGCATTCGGTCTTGTCCAGCCCGGCCCAGCGGCCGGCGCGCTTATCGGCACCTGGCCCCGGCTTGGCGGTGCAGGTGGCGCAGCCGATCGAGGTGAACCCCTCTGCCTGCAACGGATGCCGCGGCAATTTGTGGCGCGCGAAATAGGCATCGATCCTGGCGTCATCCCAGAAGGCGAGGGGGTTGACCGTCACGCGCCCATCCGGCCCAGGTTCGACCAGGTTCATCTCGGCCCGCGTGCCGCCCTGGCTGCGCTTGCGGCCAGTGATCCAGGCGCCAAACCCCTCCAGCGCCTCATCCAGCGGATTGGTCTTGCGGATGGCGCAGCATAGATCGGGGTCCTTCGACCAGAGCCGGCCGTCCGGGTCCCAGGCCGCCAGCTGCGCGCCGCTGGGGCGGATGCTGCGCATGCCGGTCAGCCCCAGCCGCGCCACCAGCGCGTCCCGATATTCCAGCGTCTCGGCAAATAGTTTGCCGGTATCCAGGAAGATCACCGGCGTGGCCGGGTCAATCTCGGAAATCATGTGGAGCAAAATCGCGCTTTCGGTCCCGAACGAGGAAACCAGAGCGATCTTGCCGGGAAAACGGTCCAGGATCATCGACTCCAGCACGCATTCGGCGCTGGATTGGTCGATCAGGTCGAGCATCAGTAGACATCCTTTTTATAGCGGCCGGCGGTGATCAGCGCGTCAAGCGCCGCCTGTCCGTCATCGGCATTCTTATGTTCGGTCAGGATGCGCATCAGCACGGCATCCACGTCGCGTGCCATGTGCTTGGCATCGCCGCACAGATACAGTGTGGCACCCTCGGCCAGTTGCGCGCGCAGCCGGTCACGCTGTTCCCACAGCACATGTTGCACATAGCGTTTCTCGGGCTGATCACGGGATGAAGCCAGATCCAACCGCGTCAGCACGCCGGAACGCAGCCAGTCCTGGATTTCCAGCTGGTACAGGAAGTCGTACAGAAAATGCCGGTGGCCGAACACCAGCCATGCGGGGGCCTTGGCGCCGGTCGCCTCGCGCTCTTGCAGGAAGCCGCGATAGGGCGCGATGCCGGTGCCGGCGCCGATCATCACGATCGGCGTGGCTTCATCTTTCGGTAGCCGGAAATGCGGGTTCGGCTTGACGAACACGTTGCAGGTCTCGCCGGTCTTCCGCCGGTCCGCGATCATGCCGGTGGTGACGCCGACGCGCGCCCGGCCGGCGGATTCGTAGGCCAGACGCGCCACCGTCAGATGGGCTTCCTCGCCGACCAGTTTCTGCGAGGAGGCGATCGAGTAGTAGCGCGGCGCCAGCGGCCGCAGCAACGCAGTGAACGCCGCCGGATCGAATTGATGCGGGAAGGTTTCCAAAAGGTCGATCAGCTGCCGGCCGGCCAGGAACTCCGCGCGCTTCGCGCCGTCCTCGGCCAGGGCCGCCAAAGCCGTGTCCCGGCTCAGCGCGCCGAAATCCTTCAGCTGCTTCGCGGTCAGCGTGGTCAAATCATAGCGCGTGGTCAGCGCCTCGCGCAGCGTGGCGTCATCCGGCAGGCCGGCGGCGCGGGTCACGGCGGCGACCAAGGCGGGATCGTTCTCCGGCGTGATGCCCAAGGCGTCGCCCGGCTCATAGCTCAGCCCGGAGCCGGCGAGGGAGAGTTCCAGCTGCCAGGTCGCGCTATCGGCGCGCTCGGAGGTCAGCTTGTGATGCGCGGTGATCTCGGCCGCGAATGGCGCTGCCTTCGAGACCGGAACGCCGGCGGCGGGTTTCTGGAAATCGACATGGATGACGGAGCCGATGTCTTTCGGCGCCAGAATTTCCAGCGTGTCGCGCAGCCAGGTTTTGGCGCCCGCCTCGTAATCGAGGTCGAGGTCGAGCCGGTCGGCGGCGCGGACCGCGCCCAAGGCGGCGAAGCGCGCGTCGACTTGCTTGCCGGTCTCGCAGAACTGCGCGTAGGACGAATCGCCCAGCGCCAGCACGGCGAATTTCACGCCGTCCAGACGCGGCGCCGTATCGCTCATCAAGGCGCGGAAGAACGGCGCGGCGCGTTGCGGCGGCTCGCCATCGCCCCAGGTGGAGATGATCGCCACCACCGTGCCGGCGGCTTTCAGGGACGCCACATCGGCATCCGCCATGTCGAGAACGCGCGCGGCGAAACCGCGTTTGGCGGCGGCTTGCTTGGCCTGGCCAGCCAATGCCTCGGCATTGCCGGATTCGGTGGCGTACAGGATCGTCAGCTTCGGCTTGTCCGCCGGCGCGGTCGCGGGCGCCGCGGTCTTGCCTTCGGCGGCGTCCAGCCCGGCAAGAAAGCCGGACAGCCAGGCGCGCTGCACCTGGGAGGCGCTGCCAATCACCTGGTCAAGGGCGGCGATCTGGTCCGGCGCGAACGGCGCCGTGTGGGGTAGGGCGATGGATTGAGACATTTGTTCAGCCTGAAAGAGGGGAGCGAAAAATCAGTTCGGACGCGGGCAGGAGATCCAACAGCGTTCCTCGACGATCGCATCGATGCGGCTTGCGGCTTCCGGCATGGTTACGCCCTGTTCTCGCCAGATGGCTCGCTGGCCAGCCAACTCGCGGACGCGGCCATTCCATTCCGGGCCAAAGCAGGTTTCCAGGTTGCGGCGGATGGTGGCGGCGAGGCCGGGCGCGGCGCCACCGGTGGAGACGGTGAGCAGCAGATCGCCGCGCCGCACTTCCGCGACCGAGTGAAAATCGCACAAAGCCGGCACGTCTTCCACGTTCACCAGGACGCGCAACGCCCGCGCCTGCGCGGCCAGCGCGGTTGCGGTCTCGCTTGGCAGATCAGCGATCCACAAGGCGTGCAACCGGCTCAGGGCCGCCGCGTCCGGGAGTGAGGGGCGCAGATAGGCGCCAGCCGTCTCGGCAAGCTCGTCGGACACCGCATCGGCAAACAGCAATGCGCCGGCGGCACCGGCCCGGCGCAAAGCCAACAGCCGGCGCAGTGCCACCTTGCCGTTACCGGCGACGGCGACTTGCGCGAATTTCGGGTCGAGAGCCAGCGGGATCATACCGCTTTAGAAGAGGATTTTTCTCTCAGGATCAATATTTAGGAAAAAATAAACATATCCTGCTTTGCCGGGCCGTGGGCAACGAAAATTCTCCCAAACCGGCGGCCGAAACCGGAAACTTAAAATGTCTACAGAATCACTTCGCTTTCCGATTCTGCGTGGCCTGCGGATTGAACAGCACCACATTCGCTGCCTCCGGCACCACCGGCGCCTGCATTTCCGCCATGGCCAGACCCATGGTGAACACGGTGCCCCATTGGTCGGTCCGCTTCACCAGCAGATCGCCGCCATGGGCGCGGATCAGGTCGCGGGCGATGGCGAGGCCGAGCCCGGTGCCGCCGCGCCGGCCGGAGCCGGTAAATGGCTTGAACAGGTTCTTCTGGACCTTTTCGGGCAGGCCGGGCCCGTCATCCGCGACCAGCAGGCTGGTCGTGCCATTTTCAACCTCAATTGACGTCACCAGACGCTTGGCACCCGCTTCCACCGCGTTGCGCATCAGATTGACCAGCACCCGATAAATCTGCGCGCGGTCCAATTGCAGCGCGACATCGCCCGGCACCAGATTTTCCAGCACCACGCCCGCCTCGTCCGGCCGGATGACCGCGGCGGCCTCGTCGATCAGCCCGCGCAGCATCACCTTGCTGCGGATGATCGCCGGCGGCCCTTCGCGCGCGAAATCGACCGTGCGGCTGACCAGTTCGGCGGCGCGTTCCACCGCCGGGATCAGCGTTTTCGCCGCGCGCTGCGCCGCCGGATCGACGCTTTCTTCCAGCCGGTCCGCCACCAGCAGCGCGGAGCTTAGAATATTGCG
>Ga0116230_10000481_pt1 | contig 35084 bp, 33 predicted proteins | sample S1TSphfallax_3_FD_88678 | JGI IMG/M metagenome (GOLD analysis project Ga0116230, IMG submission 88678) | Host-associated microbial communities from peat moss isolated from Minnesota, USA - S1T2_Fd - Sphagnum fallax MG | ecosystem: Host-associated > Plants > Peat moss > Unclassified | place... | reverse complement strand
CGTCGTCGCCCGAGATCGCGGCGACAAGATACCACTTATAAGCCTCGGTCAGGTTCTGCGGCACGCCGTAACCTTTGGAGTAGAGGAGTGCGAGATTGTACTGGCTATCGCGGACGCCCAAGAGCGCCGCACGCTTGAACCATTCCGCCGCTTGAGCGGCGTCCTGCGTCCCGCCGTCCCCCTGATAGAAATAGAGGCCGAGATTGTGCATGGCCGCCGGATCTCCGGCGGCCGCGGCCCGCTCCGTCCAGCGACGGGCGGACGCCATGTCCTTAGCCAGACCCGCTCCGCCGGTCTCATAGAGTTTGGCCAGGTAAAACTGGGCTGGAGCGTAGCCGAGGTTGGCCGCCTTCTTCAGGGCGTCCACGCCGCCAAAATCATCTCCGGAAATCCGTCGGACCCCCGCCGAGTAGAGAGCCTTAGCGGCGTCGTCTGAACTTGCCGCTCCTGAAGCGGCAGGGACGTCCGCTGGGACGGCGGCTTCGGCGGCTGGCGTCGGCGCCGGGGCGCTTGGCGAAGGCGCCAAGGCGACGGCCGCCTGGACCTGACCCTGGACCTGAACCTGGGGCTGGCCCTGAGCTTGCGGCGCCGAGGCGTCCGGCGCGGCTGAGGGAGCGGCGGCATGGACCGCCGTCGGCGCAGCGCCGTCGCCGGGAAGGTTCAACGCCGCCGTCGGGGCGACGCCGAAATGGTTCGGCTGCCGATCTGAAGGCGCGGCCATCTCGGAGTTGACCAACAGCAGAGCGCCCGCGCCCGTTACCGCCAGGGCCGCCGCGGTCCCCGAGGCGAGGAGAGCAGTGCGGACGGTCACCCCTTCCTTCTTCTTCTTCTTGCCGAAGGGAAAGCCAAAGCCCTTCGAGCCCTTGGCGTCCAAAGGCGGCGCCGGAACCGATCCCTTCGGCGCAGCCTCGCCGCCACGACGCAGGCGCAGGTCCGGGCGCTCCGACGCCTGGCGGGCGGCGGCCCGCGCCCGCTCAAGAATCTCCCGGGTGGTGAGCGGCGCAGGATCGCCGCCTTCAGGCGGACCATCGGACGACGACGCCTTGGTATGGGCGCGCAGGTCGGAGGATGATGCGGCGTCGTGCGCGCCCAACGCCGCTTCCGGCTCAAGGGTGAACGCAGGCTCATCGTCAAACCCGTGGAGGAAGTCTTCATGCCCCTGATGCGCGGGCGCGGCGTCATCAGACAAGCCCTCGGGGCGAACGTCGTCCTCCTGGGCGTCGACACGGGCTTGGCTCTGCGGGCTGTGCGCCTGTCGCCCCATGGACGGAAACGACCTCAAGGGCGCAAATTCAGCTTCGGTCTCCGCCGCCGCGGCGTGGTCGGCAAGGGTCGGGGCCGACGCCCTCAGAGGGCTCGGCGCCCTTGAGGCGTGCGCCGGTTCTGAAAACGGATCGTCGGCGAAGGGGTCGAGCTCGAAGGGATCCACGTCCTCAAAAGGATCGGCCGCAAAGGCGGACGAGGTCGGGATCGAGTCTGCCGCGGCGCCGGCTGGGGTCAGATCGCAGTCAAAGGAGAACACCGTGTCGCCCCCGTCCGTCGTCGGGGCCGGCGCGGGCGAAGCGGCTTCGTCGTCGGCGCGGCGCTGCGTCTCGGTGAGGCGTGCGCCGATGGCGCTTTGCCCTTCTTCGATGAACCGGCTGGTCCGCGCCTCGCTCTGGCGCAGACGCTCCGAGAGCTCGGAATGCGACTGGTCAAGGCGCTGGCTGAGACGTTCCGACAGGCGGCCAAGTTGCTGGCCCACGTCATCGACGGACTGGGCCGAGCGACGCTCCGCGTGGGTGATGCGCTCGGTGAGCTTCTCCGCAATACGCGAGATCTCGCCGCCGAGACGTTCAAGGGCTTCCGCCTGAACGGCCTCCTGCTGCGCGAACTTCTGGTCAAGCACGCCGGAGAGGCGGGCCACATCCCCGCTGATCCGGTCCACCGCCTCAGCGCTTGTGATCTCCGCACGCGCCACGCGGTCGGACAAGGACGAGGCAATGCGCATGACCTCGCGGCCCATACGGTCCAGGGCCTGGGCTGAGCGGCGCTCACGCGCCTCCACCTGGGTCTGCAAGGCCTGAATGCCGGCCTCAACCTTGTCCACACGGCTGGCCGCAAGTTCACGCAAGCGCTCAGCGAGTTCGGTCCTGGAGGCTTCGACCCGCGCCGCGAGGTCCGCCGCTAAGCCCTCAAACCGCCGCTCGGCGCCGTCGACCGCCGCCGACGAGGACGCCTCGGAGGCGCGAAGGCGGGCGTCGAGCTCAGAAAAGGACGCCTCAAGACTCTTGACGGCTTCGGCCGTACGCTGCTCGGCCTCTTCAAGGCGGCCGGCGATCCTGGAGACCACAGCGTCCATGACCCCCGAAGCCGGATCCACATGGCCGCCCGCCACGCGGTCGACGCGCTCGGCGACCCGGCGGACATCGTCGCGGATGGCCGCGACGGCGTCGCGGGCCTCCGCCTCGCGCGCTATTGCGGCGTCTGAGAGCCGACGAATGTCGGCTGAGGCGCCGTCCTGGGCGTGCACAAGTTCGTCGAACGCCACGTCGAAGCGGGCGGCGACGGCGCTCTGATCCCGCTCAACGGCCTCCAGACGCGAAAGGACGCCCATGACCGACTGATCGACGCCGGAGATGGCGAGGGTTGAGCGTTGCTCAGCCGCCTCGATCCTCACCGTGAGCTGATCGACGATCTGGCGAAGACCTTCCATGTCGGGCGAGCGGGCCCCGCCTCCGCGCAAGGGGTCTGCGGCGGGGGCGTAGTCGCGAGCCGGAACGCCGCGGTAACCGGGCTCGACAGGAGGCGCTTCCGCTTCGCCGTCGATGATCATCTGATTGAGCCATTCGCCCAGGGTCATACCTGAGCGGCGAGCCAGATCCTTAGCCAACTCTCGGGCTTTGGGATCGATGCCCTTGACACTCCATGGACTCGCCGACGTCATGCCCCCACCCAAGTTCCGCCCCGAGGTTCCGTTGGCTAGACGCCCTGAATCACCCCGCCGTGCGCTTTAACGCGAACGCTAGCCGTCCATTCCTAGCGTGTAAACGGATCGTCGCCACTATATTTAGCGGGACGGTAACGTCTCTGTGGACGAAACGCCTTATCCATCCGAGCATGGGGCAAGAGAGGTTAATCAAGCCTTAACCCTGCAGGGGAGCTCCTGCGCCCTGATTTCGCCCCGCCTTGCGGAGCGCCTTGGAGGCGGCGTTCAATCCACGCTAGGATAGGGGCCTCTACAATCCGAGGTGCGCCGTGTCCGACCTAGAAACCTTCCGCACAGAGACAAGAGTGTGGCTTGAAGCCAACTATCCCCCCTCCCTTCACGCCCCCATGGGCGAGGACGAGGCGCCCTGGGGCGGTCGCCAGGCGCGATGGCCGAACCCGGACGCGAAACTCTGGCTTGACCGAATGGCGCAACGCGGATGGACCGCGCCGACTTGGCCCACGGCCTATGGCGGGGGAGGACTGACCGGGGAGGAGGCGCGGGTTCTCTCCCAGGAGCTCGCCCGCATGGGCGCGCGCCCGGCGCTCATGAGCTTCGGCGTCTGGATGCTGGGTCCGGTGCTGATGGAATACGCCACAGAGGAGCAGAAGCTGCGCTTTCTCCCGCCTATCGTGCGAGGGGAGGTCCGCTGGTGCCAGGGCTACTCCGAGCCCGGAGCGGGCTCGGATCTCGCCGGCCTGCAGACCCGGGCCGAGGACCGGGGCGACCACTTCCTCATCAATGGTCAGAAGGTTTGGACGAGCTACGCCGATCAGGCCGACTGGATTTTCTGCCTTGTGCGCACCGACGCGAGCAAGAAGCACGAAGGCATTTCCTTCGTCCTGTTCGACATGACCACCCCCGGGGTGGAGGCGCGTCCCATCAAGTTGATCTCGGGATCCTCGCCCTTCTGCGAGACCTTCTTCGACAATGTGGTCGTGCCGAAGAACCAGCTTGTGGGACGCCTTAACGGCGGGTGGGACATCGCCAAGCGCCTGCTGCAGTACGAACGCCAGAACATTTCCGCCGGCGGGTTCGGGGGCGGCGCCGGCCTTGAGATCGAAGAGGCGGCTAAGACCTATGTGGGCGTGGAGGGCGGCGCCATCGCCGACCGCGACCTGCGCGCCCGCATCGCGGCCCATAAGATGGACGCCAAGGCGTTTTCCCTCACGGTTCGCCGCGCCGAGGCTGAGTCCAAGGCTTCAAAGGGCCCCTCTCCGGCCGTCTCCATCATCAAGTACGCCGCCGCAAGCCTTAATCAGGCCAAGTGCGAACTCATGGTCGAGGCCCTCGGAACCCAGGGGCTAGGATGGGACGGCGAGGGTTTCACGCCCGAAGGCCTGCGAGAGACCCGCGCATGGCTTCGCTCCAAAGGCAATTCCATTGAGGGGGGCACCTCGGAAGTGAACCTGAATGTGATCGCCAAGCGCGTGCTTGGCTTGATGGACCACCAATAGGCGCGGCGGCGGCGAGCGACGGGGATGGAGCTGGAGTTCTGGTACGACTTCAGCGCCCCCTACGCCTATCCCTCGGCCTGGCGGGTGGAGCGGCTTGCCGGTCTTCGGGGGTTGAAAGTGGTCTGGCGGCCTTTCCTGGCGCCGGCCGCGGATCCGTTCCCCCCGGAACGGTACCTCTGGCGCGATCTGGAGCGGATTTGCCAGCGGGACATGCTGCCGTTCCGAAGGCCGGCGATCTTCCCCAGGCGCACGCTGCTTGCGTCCCGCCTCGCCCTATTTGGCGCGGGGCGAGGGTGGGGGGCGGAGTTCAGCCGCAGCGTCTTTGCCGCCTATTACGGCCGCGATCGGGACATTTCCGACACAAAGACCTTGGAACCGCTCCTGAAAGACGCCGGTGCGAACCCGCAGGAGGCCCTGACGGGCGCAGTTGGTGGGCAGATTAAGGACGCCTTGCGCGCCAATGGCCGGGAGGCGCAGGAGAAAGGCGTTTTTGGCGCCCCCACCTTCGTACGCCGCGCGTCAGGTGCGCCTGGGGGCGAGGTATTCTGGGGCGATGACCGCCTCGAACACGCGGTTGGATGGGCTGCGCCGCGATAAAAGCGGTAGGGACGACAAGGAGGATAGCTGGATGGCGGTTCTAAGCGAAGAACAGACGATGCTGCGGGATGCGGCCAAGGCGTGGGTGGGGGATAAGGCGCCGGTGGCCGCCCTACGCCGCCTGCGCGATCAGTACGCCCCCTTGGGGTTTGATCCCGAAGCCTGGCGCGAGATGGGCGAGATGGGCTGGACCGGCGTTCTCATTCCTGAAGCCTTTGGCGGGTCGGACTTCGGATTTCGCTCCTTAGGCCTCATTCTCGAAGAGACGGGGCGCACCCTCGTCGCCTCCCCCCTCCTCGCAACCGCCCTGACGACGGCCAGCGCCCTCACCCTTGGCGGAAACGCGACGCAAAAATCGCAATGGCTCCCGAAAATCGCCGCGGCGGAAATCGTTGGAGCCTTGGCCCTAGAGGAGCGCCCGCACCACTATCCGCAGGGAACGGCGCTCAAGGCGACGCGTACGGCGAGCGGTTGGTCCCTTACCGGATCAAAGGTCTATGTGGTGGACGGTGCGGCGGCGGACCTCTTCATCGTGGCCGCTCGCACCTCCGGCGAAGCGGGCGCCGAGGCGGGTATCACCCTTTTCCTCGTTCCGGCGTCCACCGAAGGGCTGAAGCGTAAACGCCTCAGCACGGTGGATAGCCGCGGCGCGGCGGACCTGGAGTTCTCAAGCGTCGCGGTCGGCCCTGATGCGGTTATCGGCGCCGTCGACCAGGGCTTTGACCTGCTCGAGCAGGTGCTGGACCGCACGCGGGCCGGCCTCGCCGCGGAAATGGTCGGCTCCGCCGCCCAAGCCTTCGACATCACCCTCGATTATCTGAAGACCCGCACCCAGTTCGGACAGGTGATCGGAACCTTCCAGGCCTTACAGCATCGCGCGGCCAAAATGTTCACCGCCCTTGAGATGACGCGCTCTTGCGTGGAAGCGGCCCTCGACGCCATCGACGGCAACGCCAACGACGTGCGCGCCCTCTGTTCGCTGGCCAAGGCGAAGGCGGGAGAAACCCTGCACCTCGTCACCAATGAGATGGTGCAGATGCACGGCGGCATTGGCATGACGGACGCCCATGACGCGGGCCTTTACCTGAAACGGGCGCGGGTGTGCGAGGCCCTGTTTGGCGGCGAATCCTTTCACCGGGACCGTTACGCCACGCTTATGGGGTTTTAAAACGCCGACCTTAACGGGGCTCCATGTCCGGAGCCGGCGGCGTGATCGGGTCGGCGACGACGGCGGCTTCGCCCTCTTCGTCCTCGTAGCCCACGAGGGCGAGGGCTGAGGCGGCGACGCCGTTGAGTTCGCACCAGCGCAGCAGCCCCTCCTCCCGGCCGTGGGTGATCCAAAGCGCTTCCGGCCGGACCTCTGAGATGGTCTGCGTCAGCTCATCCCAATCGGCGTGATCTGAGATGATCAGAGGCAGTTCAACCGCCCTCTGGCGGGCGCGGGCCCTGACCCGCATCCATCCTGAGGCGAAGGCGGTGACGGGATCGGCGAAGCGACGCGCCCATCGGTCGTTGAGGGCCGAGGGTGGGGCGAGGACAATCTCCCCAGCGAATCCTGATCGCGCACCCCGCGCCTCCACGGCCGGGGCGACGGGTCCAAGATCAATTCCGTGTTCGCCATAGAGGGCGTTGAGACGGTGAAGGGCGCCGTGGGTAAAAATCGTCCTGTCGTATCCCGCCTCACGGATGAGGCGGATCATGCGCTGCGCCTTGCCCAAGGCGTACGCTCCGACCACGTGGGCGCGCTCGGGAAAGAGCGCCAGAGAGGCCAGGAGTTTGGCGATCTCGCCGCGGTCGTCCGGATGGCGAAACACCGGCAGGCCGAAGGTCGCTTCGGTGACGAAGACGTGGCAGGGCGTGGGCTCAAACGGGGCGCACGTGGGATCGCGTCGGCGCTTATAGTCGCCCGACACCACCATGGTCAGACCCTTCCAGCGCAGAACCGCCTGCGCCGAGCCGAGGACATGGCCGGCGGGTTCAAGAACGAGTTCCACGCCGTCCCGCACCAAGGGCTCCCCGTACGAGAGACTGCGCCGGCTTGCGGTGAAATCCTCGCCATATCGCGCCGCCATGATGTCGAGGGTCGCCGCCGTCGCCGCAACCGCGCCATGGCCGGCGCGAGCGTGGTCGGCGTGGCCGTGGGTGATGACGGCGCGGGCGACGGGACGGACGGGATCGATGTAGAAGTCGCCCGGCGGGCAGTAGAGCCCTTCCGGCCTTGGGCAAAGAAGGCTTTCAGGCCTGATCATCGCCGCCCCCCCTTTGGTCGGGCCGCGCGGCGGCGCTGCGGCCGGTCAAACCCCCAGACCGCGAACCTGTAGACGTCCGTCCGCACCCACGCCGAGAACGCGCACGGGGGCGTCCTTAGGCAGGCTGTCCATGCCCTCGTCAACGTCCGCTCGCCACTCTCCACCGTCGATCCAGATCACCCCGGAGCCGTCCACGAACGCGGCGGTGGTCCTCCCAATGCGCCCGATGAGACGAGCCGCGGATGAGGAGGCCACCACGACCCGGCGGAGACCGTCACGCCCGTCGCCGACGGACTGGCCGGCGAGCTGCATGGCCATGGCGGGCGCGCGGGTTTCCACATAGAGCGGCTGGGCGCGTCGAGGCGTGATGTTGGGATCCGGCGGGCGGAAGGTGAGCGGTTTGCGTCCGTCTGCCGGCGAGCGCTGTGACGCCGCTCCCGGTGCGGACGCAGACGCTCCGGCCTTGGCGGCGGCCGTTCTGTGCGCGGGGCGAACCGGAAGGGGAATGCGGGCGTGGTCGACGCGGTCCCGCACGGGCGCCGCGTCCCCTGAGACGCCTTCCCAAGCGTCCTTCCTCTGCGCCGCCGCGTCAGCGTTCATCGCGGCGCGCACCCGCGTCCCGTCCCCCTCGACAACCGGGGCGGAGGCGGCGCCCGCGGTCCGTCCCGTGGTGGCGCGCGCCCCAGCCTTAGGCCGCACCGAGGCCTCAAACTTCAGCCCGCCGGTCTGAGAGAGCCTGAGGCCAATCCCGCTCAGGACAGCGAACACAACCACCTCCAGGCCAAGGCCAAGGTGCACGCCGACGAGATTAAGGAGGCCGACCAGCGCCGCAGCAAGTCCGGGCCAGATAAGGACCCCAACCCCAAGGGCCATATCCGTCGCCAGGAAAACCGCACCGACGGCGAGCCAGACCCAAAGGGGGTTTTGCAGATAGAGCTGGTGGATAGTCTGCATGCCCGGAGGGTACTTGAAAAATCCGGGCGATCCTATGTCGAACGCCCCACGAACGGATCGAAGCCTACATACCCTCAGGGCGGGGGGGCGGACAACCTTCGCGAGAGATAGAGGCCCTTTCTCGCGACCGTCCGCTCCGCCGCTGTGACCTTATCGCTACAGGTGGGAAACTGAGCTCTTTGCGCCAGGAACCCCGCATTGAAGCGGTTGGTGAGGCGACGGCGCTCGGCCGGATCGGCCGCTTCGATTTCGAGCATGCGCTCCATCCGCGTCCGCCAGCCCCCGTCGTCCGCGCCAACGCAGACCTGCCGCAGGGCGTGGGCCTCGCCCAAAACGTAAGCGAGATCCGCCGCCGCCGCTCTGCGGTCGGGCGCCTGGGCCGCCGGCGTCATGATTGTCCCGGTCTCGACGGCAAGCGCCGCAGGGGTGCAAGCCGCGCCGCCGCAGACCAGCGCGCAGACTGATGCGGCCGCAAACAGCCGCGCGGCGAGGGAAAGCGTGGGCGCCGATCCGGCGCCTGGTCTCATTCCGCCGCCCTGGACCGCACCTCCGGACTGGCCGCGTTGAGGCGCGCCAGGGCGTCGATGGCCGCGTGGGCCTCCTGCATGATGGAGCGCACGATTTCGCCGGCGGGGCGGACATCGTGGACGCCGCCGGCCGACTGCCCCATGGCGAAGCAGGACTTGTCAGGATCAAGCCCTTCGATCTGGCCGCCGATGCCGCCCATGGCGCCGTTCCTGAGGGACGTCATGGCCTGCATGGGGAAGGGCTGAATGTCGGCGGGTCGGCTCTCCCAGTCTTTGACGTAAGCGTTGGACTTCACCCGCATGGGTTTGCCCGAATAGCAGCGGGTGCGCACGGTGTCCTCGTCCGTGGCCTCCAAGATGGTCTGCCGGTAGAGGTCTCCAGCGTGAGCCTCGGCTGCAGCGATGAAGCGCGTGCCCATCCAGACCGCCTGCGCCCCGAGGGCCAGGGCTGCGGCGAGACCGCGACCGTCATGGAGCCCCCCAGCGGCCGCCACAGGGATGGAGACGGCCGATACCGCCTGGGCGACGAGGGGCATGGTGCCCACAAGGCCCGTGTGCCCGCCCCCCTCTGCGCCCTGACAGATGACAGCGTCGCATCCTGCCTGCTCGGCCTTCACCGCATGCTTGACGGCGCCGCACACCACCATGACCTTCAGTCCCGCCGCCTTCAGTCGAGCCATGATGGGCATGGGGACGCCGAGACCGGCGATAAAGGCGCTGGCGCCTTCGGCGATGATGATCTCAACGCTCGCCGTCAGCGATTCAGGGCTTGCGGCCAGGAGGTCGACGCCGAAGGGACGGCTTGTGGCGGCCTTCACCGCCCGCATCTCGGTTCTGATCTCCTCAGGCGTTCGCCCAGCCATACCCAAGACGCCGTACCCGCCGGCATTGGAGACCGCGGCGGCGAGGGGGGCGTACGACACTCCGCCCATGCCGGCGAGGAGGACGGGATGTTCGATCCCGAGCATGTCGCAAAGGGGGGTACGAAGGGACATGGGCGCTCCTGGGGTCTGAGGCGTCCGCCCTCGCGGGCGAGGCGGCGAGAACGCCTTATAACGGTCTTTCCTCGAGGGCCGACACGGGCTTCGCCGAGGGCTGGCCTAGAAAATCGCGTACCCGCCGTCGATGACGAAGGTGTCGCCGGAGTGGTAGGACGAGGCGTCCGACGCGAGGTAGACGGCGATGCCCCCGAAATCGGCGGGCTCGCCCCAGCGACGGGCCGGGACGCGCGGGATCACTTTCTCAGCGAAGGCGTGGTTGGCTTGGGCGCCCGCGGTCATGTCCGTGGCGATCCAGCCCGGAAGAATGGCGTTGGCGCGAATGCCGTACCGGGCATGCTCGACCGCTACGGATTTCATCATGGAGATCACCGCGCCCTTTGTGGCCGCGTAGGCCTCGTTGCGCGCCGCCCCTTCAATGGCGGCGAGGGAGGCGACGCCGACGATGGAGCCGCCGCGTTCGCCGGTGGTTTTGGCCCGCTCGACCATGTGGCGGCACGCTTCGCGGAAGGTGAAGAACACCCCATCGAGGTTGACCGCCAAAACCTCCCGATAGGTTTTCGTCGTCATTTCTATGAAGGACGGCGCCCCGCGGCCGATGCCGGCGTTGGCCACCACGGTATCGAGGCGTCCTTGCCAGGCGTTGGCCGCCGCCATGGCGTCCACCACCTGGGCTTCGTCCGCCACGTTCACGGTCTGGCTGAGCACCGCACCGCCGAAGGCTTTCAACCGCGCCTCAGCCTCAGCGTTCCCTTCCGCGCCGCTTCCCCAGATGATGACCGAGGCGCCCGCCTGGGCCAGGGCCTCAGCCATGCCGTACCCGATGCCGCGATTGCCGCCGGTGACCAGAGCGACCTTGCCGGAAAGGTTGAAAGGGGTGAAGGCCATGGCCCGGGTCTCCTCTATGTTTTTATCACCCAAGGGGAGACAGAGGCTGGCGTCAAGGATGACGCGACGTCGGGATGCTCTAAAGTCCCGCCCATGCGCGCGTTCGCGACCCTCCTTGACCGCCTCGCCTTCACCAGTTCGCGCAACGCCAAGCTCGTCCTGGTGACGGACTACCTCGCCTCGGCTCCAGACCCTGACCGGGGCTGGGCCCTCGCCGCCCTCACCGGGGCTCTGAGCTTCGCCGCCGCCAAACCCGCCATGATCCGCAAGGTCGTGGAGAACCGGATTGATGCTCAGCTGTTCGCCTGGTCTTACGACTATGTGGGCGATCTCGCCGAGACCGTCGCCCTGCTTTGGCCGACAAAGCCCGGCGCCAACCGGGCGCCGGATCTGCACGATGTCGTCCAGGCCCTCGGCGCCGCGCGTCGGCTGGAGGGGCCCGCCTTGATCGAAGGCTGGCTCGACGCCCTGGATGCGGACGGGCGCTGGGCGCTTCTAAAGCTCGCCACCGGCGGCCTGCGCGTCGGGGTCTCCGCACGGCTCGCCAAACAGGCCGCCGCCGACCTCGGCCGCGCCAGGGGCGTGGCGGTGGAGGTGGCGGACCTTGAAGAGATCTGGCATGCCGTATCCCCGCCGTATGAGGATCTGTTCGCCTGGCTGGACGGGCGCGGCCCCAAGCCGAGCGCCGCCGCGCCGGGACGATTCCGACCCGTCATGCTCGCCCAGGCCGTGGATGAGGAAAACGATTTTCTCAGGCTGGACCCGGCCGACTACGCTGCGGAATGGAAGTGGGACGGGATTCGCGTCCAGGCCGTGCGCGAGCGTGGTCCTGACGGCGTGGTGCGCGCGCGCCTCTTCAGCCGAACGGGCGAGGAGATTTCGCAAAGCTTCCCAGATCTCATGGCGGCGCTCAGCTTCGAGGGGGCTGTGGATGGCGAGCTTCTCGTGCTCCGGGACGGCCGCGCAGCGAGCTTTTCAGATCTGCAGCAACGCCTGAACCGAAAGACAGCCGACCCTAAGACCCTCGAGCGCTTTCCGGCAGGCCTCAGGGCCTACGATCTTCTAGCCGAGGGCGGGGAAGACTTGCGGGCGCTGCCGTTTCGCCAACGCCGTCGACGCCTTGAAGCCTTTGTCGCGCGCTATGGCGGCCCCAGCCTGGATCTCTCCCCCCTCGCCCCCTTCGATGACTGGCGCAGCCTCGCGGCCCTGCGCGCCCACCCGCCGGTCGGCGAGGCGCAGATCGCCGAGGGCCTCATGTTGAAACGGTGGGACAGCGCCTACGAGGCCGGTCGACCCAAGGGGCCCTGGTTTAAATGGAAACGCGACCCGATGCTGTTGGACGTGGTGCTCATGTACGCCCAGCGCGGTCATGGGCGCCGGTCCAGCTTCTACTCGGACTTTACCTTTGGGGTGTGGCGCGAGGAGGGCCTCACTCCCGTCGGCAAGGCCTACTTCGGCTTCACCGACGAGGAGTTGAAGTCCATCGACAAGTTCGTCCGCGACAACACCGTGGACCGGTTCGGCCCAGTACGAAGCGTGCGGGCGACGAAGGACGCCGGCCTCGTGTTTGAAGTGGCGTTCGAGGGTCTGCAGCGATCCTCCCGCCACAAGTCGGGCGTCGCCATGCGCTTTCCACGCATCCATCGGATCCGGTGGGACAAGCCGCCGGGCGAAGCGGACACCCTGGACACGGTTGAGCGGCTTCTGGCGGCGATGGAAGCCCAGGGCCGGGGCGTCGGCGAGGCGGCGCAAGATCCCTCCGACGCCTGCAGATCCACGCCGTCTTAAGGGTCTGTTGACCCAACCGGTATGGGGTGAACCTTATGGCTCGCCGCCTTGGCCTACTTTTCCTCGTGTTCATGCTCCTCGGCCCCGCCCGCGCCGATGCGGCCGCCGCGCCGGCGCGGCGCGGCGTTCCGAGCGCCCAGGACGCGGGGCTTAGGGGCAGGATTTCCGTCCCCGGCGCCCGCAACGCACCGGCGCCGCCGACCCAGGCCGCGCAATCTGCCCCTGCCCAGACGCCTTCGCGCGTCGTCGCGGACCCGGGCGCAGGGCTTGGCGCAAGCCTGGGGACAGGCCTGGGGACAGGCCTGGGTGCAGGTCTGGGCGGACGCCTCGGGCGCTCCTTAAGGGCGGAGACCGACGCCGGGCTGGGCGAGGGGTTGGGCGCGTTTCAGCCCGCCGGGGGGAACGTCGTTGCTCCCGCGTCGGCCCGGCGCGGACCTATGTGCAGGACGACATGCGCGGAGCGGCGGTTCACCTGCCTCGCCACCGACGACAGCTCATGCAACGCCCAGTGGTCACAGTGCGTTTTCAACTGCACCGCGAATGATGAGTGAAGTATTCACTTCAGCTCACCATGACATTTTTGAGGAATCCTGTAAAATGAGTCGAATAAAATATAATCACCTGGGAGGCGACGATGAAGTGGATGCTTGCTGGGATCGCTTGCGCGACCCTTTCATTGACTTCGATCACGAAGGCAAATGCATCGGTCTGCAGCGCTCAGTGCGATCATAATTATGGGACGTGCAATAGCGTAAATGGCGCGAATGGGCAGCAGGTCTGCATGCCAAAATGGATGCAGTGCAAGAAAATTTGCGCATCGCCGCCCAAGCCCGCCAAGGTCGCCACCGTTAGCCGACCGCCCCCGAAGCCATAATCCGGACCGAGCCAGGGGCGCGTGGTGCGCCAGGGCGGGCCGAGGGCGGGCCGAGGGCCGCCCAAGGCTCTGACCGAAGTAAGTTTTGTCCGGCCGCTCCTGGCGCGAAGCGCCGAGGCCGTGGGCCGCTTCTTGCGGCCCGCCGCTGGTGTTAGGCTAAAGCCGTCGAGCAAAAAGACGGGACAGAGGCGGGCCATGGACGAGGGACGAGGAACGCCATCGCCGCGCGAGGGGCTGGGCGCAGGGCGGGTCTGCATCATCGGGGCTGGGTGTTCAGGGTTCACCACGGCCAAACGCCTCCGCGATGTGGCGATCGGCTACGACTGCTTTGAGATGTCGGACGGTGTGGGCGGGAACTGGTACTTCGGCAATCCTAACGGCCTGTCCGCCTGCTACCAAAGCCTTCACATCGACACCTCCAAATGGAGGCTTGCGTTCGAGGATTTTCCGGTTCCGAGGACGTGGCCGGACTTTCCCCACCACGCCCAGCTCCTGAGCTACTTCAATGCCTATGTCGACCATTTCGGCCTGAGGCCCTCCATCCGGTTCAACACGAAAGTGGAGCGGGCGGAGCGACGGGACGGGGGCGGATGGCGCGTACGCCTATCCACGGGCGAGACGCTTGACTACGCCGCCCTCGTGGTCGCCAACGGACACCATTGGGATCCGAGGATCCCCGAGTTCCCGGGCGTGTTCGCCGGAACCGCCTTCCACGCTCACAGCTACCTCGACCCCTTCGCCCCTGTGGACATACGCGGGAAAAACGTCGTCGTCGTGGGCATGGGCAATTCCGCTATGGACATCGCCTCCGAGCTCTCTCAACGCCCCATCGCCAAATCCCTCTGGGTGGCCGCTCGGCGGGGCGTGTGGGTGCTTCCAAAGTACATGAACGGCCGACCGGCGGATAAATCAGCCCTGCCCCTCTGGATGCCGCGCACCCTCGGCCGGGCCCTCGCGCGCCGGGTCATTAAATCGAGCCTTGGACGGATGGAGGACTATGGCCTCCCCAAGCCCGATCACGAGCCCCTGGACGCCCATCCCTCCGTGTCTGGCGAATTCCTCACGCGGGCGGGGTGCGGCGACATCAAGTTCAAACCCAACATCAAGGCCCTCGAAGGGACCCATGTCCGGTTCGAAGACGACAGCGTCGAGGCCGTCGACGTGATCATCTACGCCACGGGCTATAAGATCAGCTTCCCCTTCTTCGACGCTCCCGAACTCAATCCGGGCCCGGACAACCGGTTTGCGCTGTTCAAGCGCATGTTCAAGCCCGGCCTTCCGGATCTCGCCTTCATGGGGCTGGCCCAGCCCCTTCCCACCCTGGTGAACTTCGCCGAGCAGCAGTCAAAGCTTCTAGCCGGCCATTTCACCGGCCGTTATCGCCTGCCCGATGCGCAGGCCATGGCCCGCATCATCGCCGAGGACGAAGCGTTTCATCTAAAGGGGTATTACGCCGCGGCCCGCCACACCATCCAGGTGGATTTCGACCGGTACGTGGCCGACCTCAAAAAGGAGATCAAACTGGGCGAGCGCCGGGCGCGCGCCCAGGGCCCCGGTCCGGGCGCCCTTGGGACGAGGACGGCTGACACGGCGCAGAGCGCTGTGGCGGCCTGATATGAGCCCATGGCGCAACGCCCTTGCCCCCGGCCGCCGATTGAGGTCTCTTTATAAAGATGCCGTCCCCCGCAGCGTCTCCCGCGCGAGTTTAGTCCTGTGAGCGAGACCTCCGTGATTACGCTCGCCTCCGGCAAACGCGAACAGACCAAGGTCGCCAACCGCCAGACCATACTGGACGCGGCCCGCACCGTGTTCGGGGAGATGGGGTACGAGGCCGCGTCCGTTCGCGACATCATCCGGCGCACCGGGCTCTCGGTTGGCGCCTTCTATAACTACTACCGGTCCAAGGAGGAGGTCTATCAGGCCCTCGCCGACGACGGCGCCCACCGGTTTCGCCTGATCCTGAGGGCGGAGTACCAAAAGGCCGACGATTTCCACGCGTTCCTTCACGCAGCGTTGTACGCCTTCTTCAGTTTCCAACTCGCCGAACATGACGCCTGGCTGAACCTCTCGCCGGCGGGACAGCACCATCCGAGCGTCAGGGTCGCGACCCCTGAGCAGACCGCCGTGTTCGAAGAGGTGAAGACCCTGCTCACCGACAGGATCGAGCGGGGCATGGCACCGCGCGTCGACGCCGACTACCTCGCCGCCGCCTGCATCGGCATCGCCAAGGAGCTCTGTGACCGCATGCTTGAGCGGCGGCCCGTCGATGTGGAGGCGGCCACCAATTTCGCCGTTCGCATGATCAAGGGCGGCGTGGACGCCCTGCCCCGCCTGGAAGACTGAGGAGAGCCCCTTGGCCGGCGCCCGTCTGCACGGAGTTCTGGCCCGCTGGATCATGGCCATGCCCTCCCCGATCCTTCACGCCCTCAGCGGCGGGGCTTTAGAGATTGGCGGCCGAGTGCTTGACCCCCAAGCGCGACTGCTGGCTCGCGCCTCCAGATTGGGACCCAAGATGACGACCCTTCCGGTCGCTGAGGCCCGCACCCGTGCCGCATGGGGGTTCAAAGCCGCCTCGGGCGCCGCCGAAGGCGGGGTGGCCACGGAGGCGGTGATCATTCCCGCCGCCGGCGGCCCCTTGAACGCCCGCGCCTACCGCCCCCCGCTCCAGGACCCGGCCGCGCCGGTATTCGTCTACCTCCATATGGGCGGAGGGGTCATCGGCGATCTCGAGACCGGCCACGCCTTCTGCTCCATCCTCTCTCGGGACGCCCGCTGCGCGGTGGTCTCCATCGCCTACCGTCTGGCGCCGGAACATCCCTTTCCCCAAGGTCTCGACGACGCCCTGGACGGCTTTCGCTGGACCCGCGCCAACGCCGCGCGGTTCGGCGCCCCGCCGGGCCTGGCCGCCATCGGCGGCGACTCCATGGGGGGAAACTTCGCCGCCGTCGTCGCCCAAGACCTGCGCGCGAAGGGCGAACCGCAGCCGGCGCTTCAGCTTCTGATCTACCCCGCCACGGATCTCGCCTCCGAGACCCAGTCCATGAGCGATTTCAAAGACGTCTTTCCCCTGGATCGCGACACTATGGAGTGGTTCATGCGCCAATACCTTCCCCGAGACGCAGACCGCCGACAGATCAGACTTTCCCCCCTCGCCGCCTCGGACCTCAGCGACCTCGCGCCGGCCATCGTCATCACGGCGGGCTTTGATCCCCTGTGCGATCAGGGCGAGATCTACGCCCATCGCCTCCTGGAGGCCGGCGTGCCCACGCTCTACCGCTGTTACGACAGCCTGCCCCACGGATTTCTGGCCTTCACCGGCCTCGTAGGCGCCGCAGATACGGCCTGCCGGGAGATCGCCGGGGTCGTCCGGCGGGGATTTGAGGGTAAGCTGGACGCCTGCGCCGCCCTCCAGCCCCTGGCTCAAACCGCATGAAAGCGCTCCTCGTCAACACCCTTGAAGACAACTACGCCGGATGCGCCATAGGCGAGGTCGCCGAACCCGATCCCGGCCCCGGCGCAGTCAAGGTTCGCGTGCGCGCGGCGTCGGTGAACTTTCCCGACCTTCTCATGACCCGGGGCGCCTATCAGATGAAGCCGCCCCTCCCCTTCACTCCGGGCCTCGACCTGGCCGGCGAGGTCGTCGCCCAAGGGCCGGGGGCCTCGCGGTTCAAGATCGGAGACGCGGTTGTGGGCGGCGCGCGCCTTGGGGGGTTCGCTGAGTACGCAGTCCTTGCCGAGGAGGGCCTGTCCCTCAAGCCTGAGCGTCTCGCCTTTCCCGAGGCGGCCGCTTACCCCGCGGCCTACCTCACCGCCTACGTGGCCCTCGTCCGCCGGGCCCAGGCCAAGCCGGGGGAGTGGCTCCTCGTCCACGGCGCCGCAGGCGGGGTCGGTCTGGCGGCGGTGGATCTGGGCAAGCATCTGGGACTGAAGGTCATCGCCTGCTCAGCGTCCGACGCCAAGCTCGCCGCCATCAAGGCGCTTTACGCGCCCGAGGCGACGGTCAACAGCGCGCCAGGATTTCGAGAGGCGGTCAAGGCGCTCACGGACGGCCGGGGAGCGGACATTGTCTACGACCCTGTGGGCGGCGACGTGTTCGACGAGAGCGTCCGATGCGTGGCGTTCGACGGACGCCTCCTCGTGATCGGCTTCACCTCCGGACGCATTCCGTCGGTGAACGTCAACATGCCCCTGATCAAAGGCTTTTCGGTCATGGGCGTGCGCGCTGGCGAGTACGGGCGCCAGTTCCCCGATAGGGGCCGGGAGAATCAGGCCGCCGTGGCGGCCCTGGCGGCATCGGGGGCGGTGCGGCCCCACGTCCACGCCGCCTTGCCCCTGGAGCGCTGGCGTGAGGGATTTGATCTCCTCGCCCAACGTCAAGTGATCGGAAAGGTCGTCCTCACGCCGTGATCCGACCGCGTCGAAGGTGGGCCGGTCGCGCCCGACCGATGGGCTTTGGGGGCTTTCATCTCGACGACGCGGGGCCTGATCAGTCATAGAGGGCTATGAAGTTTCTAGATCAGTGCAAGATCTATCTCCGGTCGGGAGACGGCGGCGGCGGCGCCGTCTCCTTCCGTCGGGAGAAGTTCATTGAATACGGCGGCCCCGACGGGGGCGACGGCGGTCGCGGCGGCGACGTGTGGATCGAGGCGGTGGAGGGCCTAAACACCCTCATCGACTACCGCTACCAGCAACATTTCAAGGCGCCCACCGGCATGCATGGGATGGGGCGGAACATGCACGGCCACGCCGGTGAGGACGTGGTGCTCAAGGTTCCAATCGGCACGGAGGTGCTCGATGAGACCCGCGAGACGGTGATCTGCGATCTCGATCACGCCGGCGCCCGGGTCCGCCTGGCGAAGGGCGGCAACGGCGGCTGGGGCAACGACCGATTCAAAGGCCCCGTCAACCAGGCGCCCAAACACGCCAACCCCGGACAGCCGGGCGAGGAGCGCTGGGTGTGGCTGCGCTTGAAGCTCATCGCCGACGTGGGCCTGGTGGGACTTCCCAATGCCGGCAAGTCCACCTTCCTGGCCGCCGCCTCGGCCGCCAAGCCCAAAATCGCCGACTACCCCTTCACGACCCTGACCCCCAACCTCGGCGTCGTCGACCTGTCCTCCCAGGAGCGGTTCGTTCTGGCTGATATTCCTGGCCTTATCGAAGGGGCTTCCGAAGGCGCCGGCTTAGGGACGCGTTTCCTGGGCCATGTGGAACGCTGCGCCGTACTGATCCACCTCATCGATGCGGTGGATCCTGACGTGTGTGAGGCCTATCGCCAGATCCGCCATGAGCTGCAAGCCTATGGCGGCGGTCTCGCCGAAAAACCGGAGCTCATCGCCCTGAACAAGGCTGACGCCCTTTCGGAGGCTGAGCGGATCGAACGCCGCGACGCCCTCGCCGCTGCGACGGGCGCTGAGCCGCGACTTGTGTCAGGTGTCTCCGGAGAAGGGGTGAAGGCGCTCCTGCGCGACGCCTTTAAGGAGGTCAGGCGCAGCCGCGGCGCCTTGACCGACGCGGCGTCGGGCGAACTCGAGGACGCTGCGCCTGAGGCTTGGAGTCCCCTTCCGTGAGGCTGCGGCACGGGCGTTCTCGCCTCCCGCGCCGCGTTCAGGTCCGCCTATGACGGCCATGTCGCCCCTCGCCGGGGCGCGCCGGATCGTGGTCAAGGTCGGCTCCGCGCTTCTGGTCGACGCGGCCACAGGCGCAGCGGACAAGCCCTGGCTCGCCGCGCTTGCTCGGGACGCCGCCGACCTGCGCGCCAAGGGCGCAGATGTCCTTGTGGTCTCCTCAGGATCCATCGCCCTTGGAAGAACGCGCCTTGGCCTGCCCGCTGGCCGACGCCTAGACCTCGAAGAGAAGCAGGCCGCCGCAGCGGCCGGCCAGAGCCTGCTTATGCGCGCCTGGGAAGAGGCCTTCGAGCCCTTCGCCATTGGCGTGGCTCAGATCCTCCTCACCCGCGACGACACTGAGACCCGGCGGCGCTGGCTAAATGCGCGCGCGACCCTCGAAACCCTGCTTCGTCTGGGCTCGGTTCCGGTGGTCAACGAGAACGACACCGTAGCCACTGAGGAGATCCGCTACGGCGACAACGATCGTCTTGCGGCGCGCGTGGCCCAGATGATTGGCGCGGACCGGCTCGTGCTCCTTTCCGACGTGGACGGTCTATACACCAGCGACCCCAGAAGCGCGCCGGAAGCCCGTCACATCCCGCAGGTGGAGGAGATCAGCGCGGAGATCGAAGCCATGGCCGGGGGCGCAAACCGCGACCGCGGCGTCGGCTCCGGGGGCATGGCTACGAAGATCGCCGCCGCGCAGATCGCCCATGGCGCGGGGTGCGCCACGGTCATTACCTTAGGCCGCCGGGACGCCGGACCCCTGCGGGCCCTCGACGCTGGCGCGCGCAGCACGGTTTTCATTCCCCGCGCCACCCCTGCGACGGCCTACAAGCAATGGATCGCCGGCTCCCTCGCGCCGCAGGGGGCCCTTGTGGTGGACCCCGGCGCCGCCGCGGCCCTTCAAGGCGGCGGCAGCCTGCTGCCGGCGGGCGTGCGTGCGGTGGTGGGCGATTTCGACAAGGGCGACGCTGTCATCGTCACCGACGAAAACGGGCGTGAGATCGCCCGCGGCCTCGCCGCCTATGGGGCGAAGGAGGCCGACATGATCAAAGGTCGGCGGACCAACGCTGTTGAGGCTCTCCTGGGCTATCAGGGACCCGCGACCCTGATCCACCGGGACAATCTCGTTCTCACTGGCGGCTAGAACCCCCGAAGCGTGACCATCTCATCAAAGGCCCCGCGCCGGGTGCGCAGGGTATTGATGGGATGGGTTTCATCGCGCCAGCCCAGGGCCATGCCGCAGAACAGCATTTCGGTTTCCCCTATGGGAATGGCCGCCGCCACGGCGCGGTGCAGCCGGGCCCAGAACTCCTGGGCGCAGGTGTCGAGACCCGCCTCCACGGCGAGGAGCATGATGGTCTGCATAAACATGCCCACATCCGACCATTGGGGGGGGCCGACCCTTCGATCGAGGGTGAAGAAGAGGCCGACCGGCGCCCCGAAGAGATCCGCGTTCTTGGCGAGCTGCGCTAGGCGCGCAGGTTTATCCTCCCGGGGGATGCCGATGGCGGCGTAGAGATCCTCCCCGCACTCAAAGCGCCGGGTGCGCAGGGGATCCCAGAGATTGGCGGGATAAACCTCGTACTCCGGCGCGTCGCCGCCCTGGGCGAGGCGCGCCCTGGCGTCCGCCTTGAGGGCGACCAAAGGTTCCCCGGCGAGGACGTGAACGCGCCAGGGCTGAAGATTGCCGCCGGACGGGGCGCGCAGGGCGGCCTCGAGGATGCCGCGGACAAGGGGCTCAGGAACAGGATCAGGTCGAAACGCCCGCACCGAGATGCGGCGTTCGACGGCGTGCGCGACGGTCATGGCGCCTCCTCACCTCAGACACGGACGTGCTAGCATTTTTCCCTAAGGTCAGGGCAAGTGAGCTGTTCAACCATCTCAGGGCGGGGGGAGCCGATTGCGGCAGGCTCGGGCGAAGACGGGGAGCGGCGCCCCCACACGGGCGTCCCGCGTGCGAAGGCTTGTTCTGGCGCTGCTCGTCGCGGCGGTGGTCGGCCCTCCCTTGGCCACCCTTATCTATCGCATCGTCCCCCCGCCCATCACCATCCTGATGATCGAGCGCCTCCTGCAGGGCAAGGGCATGGATCAGCGTTGGCGGCCTCTATCGGCCATCGCGCCTGATCTGCCTCAGGCGGTGATCGCCGCCGAGGACGCGCGGTTCTGCGAACATCATGGTTTCGACTTTCAGGCCATGGAGGCCGCGGCGCGGAGTAACGAGCGGCGCCCCGGGAAAGTCCGCGGCGGGTCGACCATCAGCCAGCAGACCGCGAAAAACGTCTTTCTCTGGCCCAGTCGCGACTATGTGCGCAAAGGCCTGGAGGCCTGGTTCACCGTCCTCGAGGAGGCTTTCTGGGGCAAGCGGAGGATCCTTGAGGTCTACCTCAACGTCGTGGAGTGGGGCCCCGGCATTTACGGCGCCGAGGCCGCGTCACAGCGATACTTCAGGCGCAGCGCGGCGACCTTGACCCCGGACGAGGCCGCCCGCCTTGCGGCCATTCTCCCAAGCCCCCTGAAGTGGAAGGCGGTGAAACCGGGACGCTATGTGCAAAAACGCAGCGCCAAGATCGGGGCTCGTGCGGCCATCGTCCGTGAAGATGACCTGGCGTGGTGCGTCAGGCGCTAGCCCGCTTGCCAAGGAAGGGGAAGGCGAGTTGGCCCAGGAAGCCGCGCGGCACTTCCGGCACGCCGTACGCCGCCGGAGCCTCGCCCTGAGGCATGTGATAGGTGCCAAAAAGCAGATCCCAGATCGGAAAATTAGGTGCGTAGTTGCGCGACAAACTGCCCTCCACCACCGCATGATGCCAGCGGTGGAACATGGGGCTGGCGATGACGTACCGGAACGGCCCGTACGTCCAGTTGAGGTTGGCGTGGGTCAGACACCCCATGAGGAAGCTGAACGGCCCAAGGGCGACCAGGGCCTCCGCCGGAAAGCCTGCAAGAAGCAGCACCACGGTCGGGACGCCGGAGTAGATGACGAAATTCACCGGATGGATGCGGAAGGTCGTGAGGATGTCCATTTCCTCAGGGCTGTGGTGCACGGCGTGATGGCGCCACAGGGGGCCAAGGTGGAGCCATCGATGGAGGGCGTATTGCATGCCGTCGAAGAGAACCAGAACGGCCAATATCTTAACCCACATGGGCCAATGCGCCAGGACGGACGTGGTTGGCGGAAGGGCCGTGTGGCTAAGGATAAAACCTGTGATTTTGCTGTAGACTATTAAGCTTAACAGAAAATATAGGACGTCTACGAAGCTGTCGCGACGGATCCATGGTTGACCTGCGCGGTCGTGAAAAACCATCGACAGAGCGCCAAAGACTAAAAACGCTATTATTTCTATGACGATAGCAGGCAGCATGCCCTAACCCATACCGTAATCTTGGAAACAGGGCGTTAAGGCGTCAGCGGTTCTGAGTGCGGCGCGTGTCGGGTAAAATGTTCGACCCGCTGTCTCCCGCTGCAAGAACGCGACGCACCCGTTCCGCCGTCGACGGATGGCTCTCAAAGAGCGCCGATTCCAGGGGCGACGGGTCAAGGACGCCGTGGGCCTCGCGGGTCACCAGCCACCGGCAGAGCGCGTCCTGGTCATGGGTCAGCCGCAGGGCGTAGGCGTCGGCTCGGAAGTTGATGGCCTGATCGAACAGATTAAACCCTATATGCTCAAGGGGAAGCGCGGCCCAAACCATGAGCCCGAGGACGGCGAGGGCGGCGCTGTCCCCCGCGCTCGCTGCGCCTGGCCGGCCAAGGCGGCGCGACAGCCCCTCCGCGCCCGGTCCAAGGAGGACTAAAAGGCCGGCCAAAAGGCAGGAGAGGACAAGGGCCGTGGACCACAGATCGTGGTTTTTGTGGTGGCCGAGGAGATGGCCCATGGCGGCGTAGGTCTCCGCGCTGGGGCGGTCGAGGGCGGCCTGGCTCACGGCGGCCGAGATCATGGGGCCGAGGCCCTCCATGTCGACGTCCGCCGCGTCTGCGCCGGGGAAGACCTCAAGGCGGGTCGCGGGCAGCCCTCCCATCCTGACGAAGGACAGGATGGCGGCGGCCTTCGGGGCAGGTGCGGCGTGGTCGCCGCGCCCTGCGGGAACGAGGGTCACGGGCGGGACGAGAATAAGCACGAAGATGAGGACCGAGCCGGCGGCGGCGAGGCCGATCCACCACCGTCGCGGCGCGGCGCGGGCGAGGGCCTGCAGAAGGATGATGAGCCCTGCGAGACCGAGACCTCGCGCTGGAGCGTCGAGGAGGGGCGCCCACGGTCCCGGGTCGACCGCCGGGGGCCAGAGCCGGTTGGCCGCGATCCCCGCGCCCGCATGGGCGAGGGTGAAGAGAAGCGCGAAGCTCAGGGCTGTCAGGGCGTGGGTCGCGGTCTTGCCGCCCAGGGCGAAAGCGAACCGGGCCTTGACGGCTTTGAGCAGTCCCAACCTTACGATGACAAACAGGATGAAACCGTCCGCCGCCCACATGAAGGCGCTGCGCCAGTGCGTCGCATGCGCCGCCGCGTCCCCCGTCGCACGGACGGCGGCAGGAATGAGGTCGAGGTAGGCGGCGAGGCTTGGGTCGGGGACGATGGGTCATGTCCTTCAGGGAGCGATCCCCAAGGATAAGCCTCGGCCGGTTCCAGAAGGCTTAAATCGCCGCCGGCAGACCGTCAGACCGTCAGACCAGCCCGATCTCCCGAAGGCGCTCCTCAAGGAAGGCCTGGGCTGTGATGGGCCTAGGGTACCGGTCCGGGTGATCCGCATCCACGCACTGCGGCAGGGTGCGGATGAGAAAATCCGGGGCGAAATGCAGGAAGAACGGCATGGAGTAACGGGCGACCCCCTGTCGGTCGGGCGCCGGGTTCACCACCCTGTGGGTGGTGGACGGGAGCCTGTGGTTGGTCAGACGCTGCAGCATATCGCCGATATTGCAGACGATGGACCCGGGCGAAGGGTTGACGTCGAGCCATGCGCCTGAGCGCTCGCGGATCTGAAGGCCCGCCTCCTCCGCCCCCAGAAGGAGGGTGATGGTGTTGATATCCTCATGGGCGCCGGCGCGCACGTTCGGACCTCCGCCCATCGTCGGCGGGTAGTGGAGCAGCCGCAGGATGCTGTTGCCGTCTCGCACAGCGGGTTCAAAAAATGCGTCCCCAAGCTCTAAGTGGCGGGCGATGGCGCGAAGGACGGCTCCGCCAAGGGCGTCTAGGGCGGCGTAAAGCCTTTCCATGGCCGGCTGGAACAGAGGCGTCTCCACGGGCCAGACGTTGTCGGGCATGACGTCGCCGTAGGGGTGGCCGCGGGGAAGGGTTCGGCCCACGTGCCAGAACTCCTTCAAATCAAAGTGCGCGGCGCCTTTGGCGGTTTCTACGCCGAAGGGGGTGTAGCCGCGCTGGCCGCCGCCGCCATCCAGGCGATAGGCGATTTTTGTTTCCGCCGGCAGGGCGAAAAAGGCGCGGGCCGCTGCGTGGGCGTCGTCTACGAGGGTCTGGTCAAGACCATGGTCGCAGATGACCGCAAACCCGTAGCGCTCAAAGGACGCGCCAAGCTCCGCCGCGAACCGATCAAAAGCCGACCCATAGGCGAGGAAGGACACCGGAGCGATGGACAAGGAGGCCTCCTGGGCGAATCGGTAGCGCGAAAGGGATGCTAACGGATGGTGCGCCCTCAGCCCGCGCCGCAGGCCGCGGCCGCCGAGGTCCAGCCGTCAGCGCGAAGGCGCTCGGCCAGATCGCGTTTGATGCGCCGGACCAGGCCAGGCCCCTCGTAGACCAGGGCTGAATAGAGTTGCACCGCCCTGGCTCCAGCCAGGATCTTAGCATAGGCGTCCGCGCCGGAGGCTATTCCGCCGCAGCCGATCAGGAGGAGGCCTGGGTCGGCTTGGCGAAACGTCCGCAGCATGTGCGTCGAGGGCGAAAACAAGGGCTTGCCGGAGAGGCCGCCGGTCTCTCCCCTGTCTTTAGAGATCAAGTCGGGCGGGCGGGCGATGGTTGTGTTGGCGACGACGATCCCGTCCAGGCCGTGGCGAGCGACGGCCGACGCCACGTCCTGCACCTCGCCGTCGCCGAGGTCGGGGGCGACCTTGAGGAATACCGGCGTCGTTCCGCTTCGCGCCTCGGCGATGCGGCCGAGGAGCTCATCCAGGGCGTCCTTAGACTGGAGGGCCCTCAGCCCAGGGGTGTTGGGAGAGGAGATGTTGACGGTGAAGTAGTCGCAAAGGCCTTGAAGCCGTTTCAGGCCCAAGACGTAGTCGCCGACGCGATCGGCAGCGTCCTTATTGGCGCCGAGATTGGCGCCGACGACGCCCCTCCGCCGACGCGCGGCCAGACGCCCGGCGAACCGGTCCAGTCCGTCATTGTTGAACCCCATGCGGTTGATCACCGCCCCATCTTCGGTGAGGCGGAAAAGGCGCGGCTTGGGATTGCCCGCCTGGGGACGCGGCGTGACCGTCCCGCATTCCACAAAGCCGAAGCCGGCGCGAAGCATGGCGTCCGCCGCCTCGGCGTTTTTGTCAAAACCCGCCGCCAGACCGATGCAATTGCCGAGGGCGAGGCCTGCGAGCTCGCCGGCGAGCACCGGCGCGTCCGGTCCCGGATCGTGGGGTCCAAACCCCGCGCGAAGGCCCAGAACCGCGAGACGATGGGCGGTTTCCGGATCTGCCCGCCTAAGGGCCCGGGTCGCAAGGTCCGCCAGGCTCACGCGTCCAGCGCTCCTGGATCAGGCCATCCCTCTGTGTTCACCGGCAAAGGCCGGACCTCGAGGGCAAGAGCGGGATCCAGGACGCCGTAAAGGTGCGGAAAAAGCTCTCCCCCCCGAGAGGGCTCCCAGCGAAGATCGTCGCCGAGGCGCTCTGCGTCAAATGCGGCCAAGACCAGCCCCTCGCGTCCCCTGAAATGACGGCGGGCCGTCTCCCCCGCCTGGCTCGCGCAGGAGAAGTGGATATAGCCGTCTTGGAGGTCGACGCCGCATCCCGCGAATCGCCCTGCGGCGCACGCCGCCTCCCAGTCCGAGGCGGCAAGTATTTTGTAAATCTTAGTCATGAACCGAACCACCCCCATGGTCGCGGGGGAAAAGGACGCCGAGGACCTTGGGCGTTGGGCCCTCCAGGTCGAAGGCGGCGAGGCCGGCGGTGGGAAACCCGTCGCGCACACTGGCCTCGAGGGCGCTTTCCCCCGCCTCGTCGAGGAGGCGGCACGCCAGGGCCTGCATCGCCGGGTTGTGGCCGATCACTAGAACCGTGTCGCCGCCGGCGGCGGCTGCAAGGGCGTAGACGGCGCCGGCGTCGGCCGCATAAAGCTCCCGCTTGCGTCTCGTCTCCGCCTCTGGGAAGGCGGCTTTGGCCGAATCCCAGGTTTCCTGCGCCCGAACCGCGTCCGAGACCAAGGCCACGTCAGGACGCAACCCGCGTTTTGCGGCGAGGCCGGCGATAAGGGCGGCGTCATCCCATCCCCGCGGCGTCAGCCGCCGCTCATGATCCTCCCCGCTCGGCGCGTGCCTTTCGGTCTTGGCGTGACGGAACAGGATTAGACGTTTCATGCGCCCCTCTAGGTCCGCTTTTATCGAGCCTATGACGCGCGCGCCAGAAACGCGGCGATCAAATCCACAGCATCCGCCAGGCCCATCCTTTGCAGCTCGACGCCGGGCGGCAAGCCTGAGAAGAGGCGTGTCGGCGCGGCGGCGTCAAGCATGACGAACACGCCCTGATCATCGTCGCGCCGGATCAGCCGCCCGAACGCCTGAGAAATCCTGGCGCGAGCCACGGCGTCGTCATAGCCGCGCCCGCCGAAGCGTTCGCGCCGCGCCTTGTGGAGAAGATCCGGCCGCGGCCAGGGAACCCGGTCGAACGCCAGGAGCCTGAGGGCCCGACCAGGCACGTCGACGCCGTCGCGGACCGCATCGGTGCCCAGAAGGCATGCGTCCTCCTCGGCGCGAAAGATATCGACTAGGGCGCCCACCTCAAGGGGATCCACGTGCTGGGCGTAGAGCGCCAGGGCCTTGTCGGCGAGGGCGGGGGCCATGAGGTCATAGGCGGCCCGCAGGCGGCGAATGGCGGTGAAGAGGCCCACGGCCCCGCCGCCGGCGGCGAGAAAAAGCTCTCGCATGGCGGCTGCGATCTGGCGCGGGTCGTCGCGCGCCACATCGGTAATGACGATGGCCCGGGCATTGGCGGCGTAATCGAAGGGCGAGGCGAGGCGGAGGGTCTTTGGGCTTTCCGCCATGCGGGCGGCGCCCGTGCGCATCTCCGCCAGGGCGAAAGGGGCGGCGCTCGCCGGATCGGTGAGGGTGGCGCTTGTGACCAGAACCCCGTGGGCGGGCCGCAGGACCAGCGCCTCCAATGGCTCGGTAGGATCGACCCAATGCCGACGGAAGGCCACGTCTACGGGACGACCGCCCTGGTAGGCGGCTTCGAACCAATCCACGAACAGGGGATCCTCCACATCCTCAAGGAGGCTCGTCAGCATGGCCCCCCAGGCGGGGAGCTGGAGCCGTGCGCGCCGATCAAGGCCGCGCAGAGCGCCTTCGATCCGGCCGCGGTCGGCGCCTGAGAGGGCGCCGGCCTCCTGATCAAGGAGGGTCTCAAGGGATCGGGCGAGGGCCGCCAGCGGGGTCTTCACGGCGTCCAGGGCCTGGGAAGCGGCCGCGGCGGTCAGGCGCACAGCCTCGACAGCGGGACGGGCGGCGCATTCCATGCCCCCTTCGGCGCGGGGGTCCGCCCTGGCGTTGAGCTGGGCGCAGACGGCGGCGAGGAACGTCTCAACCGGTCCCACAGGCCCTGGGCCCTCCCCTTGGAAGACGCCGGCGAGGCGGGCGGTCCACCCCTCTCCTGGCAGGGCGCGGGCGGCGTTGAGCGCATCGCCCAGGGCCTTGGAGGCCGTTTCGTCCTCATGGACCAGGTCCCCAAGGCGAAGGTCGAGCCCGCGCCCGCGTCGCCGCCCCTCAGGCCCGCGGATCCACCGCCTCAGTTCGGCGGCCTCAAGCCCCGAGAGGCAGGCCGAGAACGCCCCGTCGGCGGCATCGAACAGATGATGTCCCTCATCAAACACAAGGCGCTTGAGGCTGACAGTCTCTGCGTCCGGAGCCTGGCCGCGGGCGGACCGCACGCCGTCGAACGCCGCCTGCGACAGCACCAGGGCATGGTTGGCGATCACGAGGTCGGCCCGGCGCGAGGCGCGGATCGCCTTTTCGACGAAACAGGTCCGATAGTGGGCGCAGGCCGCATGGACGCATTCCCCCCGCCGGTCGATGAGGACGGATGGCGAGGCGGCGGCGCCAGGACTATGGGCGAAGAGGGTGGGAAGCCAGGCCGGATAGTCCCCGCCCGTCATATCGCCGTCAGCCGTGGCTCGCACCCATCGAGAGGTCAACCCCGCCCCGACCAGGTCCCCGCCTCCCGAGGCGGCCGACTTCACCGTCTCCTGCAAATTGAGGAGGCACAGATAGTTCTCCCGCCCCTTACGCACGACAGCCTTTCGTCCGCGGATCTCGGGATCTGGGTAAAGCGAGCGGCTCTCGCGCTCAATTTGGCGCTGAAGCGCCCGTGTATAGGTGGAGATCCAGACGCTCGGTCCGTTGGCCTCCGCCCAAAGAGACGCCGGCGCAAGATAGGCGAGGGTCTTGCCGACGCCGGTGCCGGCCTCGGCGAGCATCAGCCTCGGTTCGCCCTCCCGCTCCCGCGGCGCGAAGGCAAAGCAGGCCTCCGCTGCGAAGGCCGCCTGGGTCGGCCGGGTTTCGTCGAGCCCCGCGCGGGCGAGGAGGTCGGCCAGGCGGGCGGCCGCGGCCGCCGGCTCTACCGGCTTTGAGCCGGGCTCTCCGGGCGGCGCCGCGTCCTCCCACTCCGAAAGGCTGGACCAGACCTCAAGACCTGACCCTGGAAAGGCCGGCGCGGTCTCCGCAGCGTCAAGGGCGGCCACGACGTACGGGCCCCAAGCCCAGCCCGCGCGGTTCAGGGTCTTGGCCACGGCAAGGGCTTCTTCACGGTTGGGGAACGGGGCTCGGTTCAGTTCGGCCAGGAGGGCCGCGCAGGCGCTGCGGAGGCTGTGGGCCTGGGCCGCGGCGCCGCGGGGCTCGGCGGCGCCCAGAGCCCGGGCGAGGCCGGCGGCTGACGGGGCGCAAAAGGCCGCGGGTCGCACAAAGGCGAAGAGTTCCAGAGCGTCCAATAAGGTCCGCGACCGAAGGGGCGGTTTCAGTCCGAGACGACGAAAAGACAAGGCGGCGTGCGCGAGGATCACCACCCCCCCTTGGGCGACGGCCCGGGCCTCGGCCGGCTCAAGGGCCCGGGCGCCCGCCGCGTCGGCGACGCCGGCGCGCGGGCCCGGTGAAGCCGCCAGGGCCGGGGGAAGCTCAAGGACAACGTTGGGCGCCGGCGCAGGGTCGGCTAAGGTCTGCGGACCATGATCAGGGAGCATGCCGCCTGTTGTAGCGCGTCCGGGGCGTAACGAAATAGAAGGGGCCTGGACGCGGCGGCTTAAAGACGCGCCGCAAGGGACCTGGGACGGCTATGAGACGGTCGCAGGGGGAGGAAACCACGATGAAGTCAGCTCTAGTATCCTATGCGGGCGCACCGTCCCGTCGCTGGCGCGACGCGCCAGCCCCTCGCCTTGGGCGCGTCCTGGCCGCCGCCGCCGTCGCAGCCCTTGGCCTCGTCTCGCCTCACGCCCAGAGCGCGCCGGCCCCGCAGGACCCCCTAGGGTTTAGGGGCCTCTGGGTTCTGGAGCCTAAACTCTCCCACTTCGACGAGGCGGTCACGGGACCCGCGCCGGGAGCGGCGGAGCTGAGTTTCACCCGCGACGACGGCCGCAGCATCGCCTGGACCCTTGTGGAGCATGACGGAGACAGCATCGACGCCACAGAGTTCGGCGAAGCGCCCCTGGACGGCGCGGCCGCGAAGATTGTTGTCGACGGCGCCTTCGCGCCCGTCAAGGCTGTCCGCCAAGGCCCCCACGCCGTCGAGCTGAGCTCGGCGCTCCTAGGCGGCGCACGCCAGATCATTCGGATCAGCCTGAAGGATGAGGATCACATCGTCGTCGACGAAACGCTCATGGGACCCGCCGGACAGAAGGCGGATCAACACCTGGAATTCGAGCGCGACACGCACTGAGGCGCGCTTTGTTTCCCCCTTCTTAACCGTCTTTGTTCACGATTGTTCAGGATCCGACCGTTCCCGTCATCTTGGCCGATCATGCTCAAAGCATCCACCTTCGCTCGCCCGCCTGCGCCTGCGTCCGCCGGAGCGCCGTCCTCCATGGCGGCTGCGCGCGCGACGGGCCCCTCCCTCTCCCGTCCCGCCTTCGCCGCGGGCGGCGCGGCGGCGCTGTTCGTTATGGCGGGCGCGGCCTTGATTACCGTGCTTGGCGATCCCCATGCCGGAGCGCCGCAGGTCCGCGTCTCCCTTGAAGCCCCGAAAAAGCCGCCCGCCCTTCCCCTGGCCCTCCGCAGCGCCCTGGGCCCTGACGCCCTTGCAACGCCCGCCCCCGGGGCTGGAGGCGCCGTTGATCCATCAGTCCCCCCCCCTAGCGTGGACGCCGCCGTAGGCTCCGACGTCCAAGGTCAGGCCGTCATCACCCTGCCGCAGGGCGGAAGCCTAGGCGGGGCTGCGCCCGCGCCGCCGCCGCGGGCCGCCGCCCAGGCCCTCGTTCCTGCGCCTGTGGCGGCGGTGACGGCCGTGGGGCCCTCCGGCGCCTTGCCGGTCATCGCCAAGGACGGGCGCACGCCCTTCCAGGTTTACGCCAGGCCGTTCCACGACAACGGAAAGCCGAAGATAGCCCTTATCGTCGGCGGCCTCGGCCTCAATGCGGCGGCCACCCACGCCGCCATCGACCGCCTTCCGGCTGACGTCACCCTGAGCTTCGTCCCCTACGCCGACGGCCTTCAGGGATGGATCGATCAGGCTCGGGCGGCTGGCCACGAGGTGCTTTTGGAAATCCCCATGGAGCCTCTGGACTATCCCAATAACGACCCAGGCCCAGCGACCCTCATGGCGTCGGCGCCCAAGGCTGAAATCATCAGACGCCTTGAATGGCTGCTGGCGCGGGCCTCGGGGTATTTCGGAGTGACCAACTATCTGGGCGGCCGGTTTGTGACCTCCGAGCCGGCGCTTTCGGCTTTCACTGGAGCCTTGCGGGCGCGGGGCCTCGCCTTTGTCGATGACGGCTCGGCGGCGAAGCGGGGCCTGGGCGGACTTCCCCGCGCCTCAGCCGACGCGGTCGTAGACCAACAGCTCTCCACCGAAGCCATCGATCACGAGCTGACCCAGCTTGAGACGGACGCGCAGCAGAGAGGTCAGGCCCTGGGAGCTGGCTTCGCCTATCCGGTCACCATCGCCCAAGCCAGCCGATGGGCTCAGGGATTGGCGGCGCGCGGCTACCAACTCGCTCCGGTCTCAGCCATAACGAGGCGATGAACGCTTCACCCGCCGAGAAACGCTACCGCCTCAATGTCGGCGTCGTGGTCTTCAACGGCGAGGGAAAGGTCTTCATCGGCCGCAGGGCCGACGCCAAGGGTCCGCACATCTGGCAGTTTCCTCAAGGCGGAGTGGACCGGGGCGAAGACCTGGTCGTGGCGGCGAAGCGCGAGCTTTGGGAGGAGACGGGGATAAAATCCGTCGCCTTCCTCGCCCGCGCCCCGGGGTGGATCACCTATGACTTTCCTGAGGGATTCCGCGGCGCGAAAGCCATGCGAGGATATGCGGGCCAGACCCAAGCCTGGTTCGCCTTCCGCTTCCTCGGCGAGGACGCCGAAATCGACCTTGCGCATCATGTAGCCGAGTTCGACGCATGGCGCTGGGCTGATCTCGAGGAGACGCCCGCCCTTGTGGTCGACTTCAAACGCGAGGCTTATCTGAAGGTGGTCCAAGCGTTCCGGCCCATAGCCGCCGGCGAGCCCGACGCTGGGCGCCGCGGAAGCATCCTTATGATCCACGGAGTAGGTTGCACGGGGGCGGCCTTCGCCCCGCTGGCAGAGGATTTTCGCACGCGAGGGTGGCGGGTTGAAACGCCGACCTTAAGGGCGGATCTGCGAGGCCCGCGTCGTCCAGGGCCAGGCCTCGGTGAGATCAGCCTCAGCGATTATGTGGAGGAGGCCTGCGGCTGGGCCAAAGCGCTCGCGGATGAGACGGGTCAGGCTCCCGTCGTTTTGGGCCATTCCATGGGGGGGCTGATCGCCCAGAAACTCCTCGAGCGCGGCTTGGGCCGCGCCGGAGTGCTGCTCGCCCCGGCGCAGCCGGCGGGCCTGCCGTCCACGCCCACAGCGTCCGTCGCCTTCACCTTCGCCAACATCCTCCTCTCCCCCAACAAACGCGGCCGGGCGTTCAAGATCTGGCGGCCGGGGTTCGACTGGGGGGTGCTCAACGCCGTGCCCAAGGAAAACCGCGCGGCGGTTTACGCAGGCGCAGTCTATGATTCCGGCCAAGTCTATGTGGACCTCATCGCGCCGGAGATGGCGCAGAACGGGGCGGCGTGGATTGAGGCCGACGCGATCAAGGCGCCGATCCTCACCATTGCCGGCGCAAAGGATCGGGCGACGCCCCTGGCCGCCGTGCGCGCCGTCTCGGCGAAATATGCGGCTGTGGGCGGCGCCTTTCGCGAATATCCTGACCACGCGCACTGGCTCATTGACGAGCCGGGCACGGATCGTCTCGCTGCCGACATCGACGCCTGGCTCATGAGGACCCTGGTTTGAAACCGACGATCATCCTCGTGCATGGGGCCTTCTGCGGCGGATGGGCCTTCGACGCGTTTCGCCGTCCCTTTGAGGCCCAGGGCTACCGATGCATCACGCCGGATTTGCCTGGACACGGCGACGGCGCCCGTCAGAGCGATGTGGTCAACCTGTCCATGAGCGACTATGCGGCCGCCGTTGCGGCTATCGCCGCGGAACAGGAGAGCCCGCCCATCCTCCTGGGGCACTCCCTGGGCGGCCTCGTGGCCCAGATGGCGGCCACGCGGTGCAAGCTCGCCGCCCTGATCCTTCTGGCGCCGTCAGCGCCTTGGGGCGTCGCCGGCGCCAGCCTCGAGGAGGCGGCTTCGGCGTTCGGCCTCTACGCCCTGGGCCCCTTCTGGGCCCAGGCCGTGGCGCCGGACCGGGCGGTGGCGCGGCTCTACAGTCTGGATCGTATGACTAAGGCCGGCGGACATCTGGTGGTGGATAAGATGACGGCGGAGAGTGGACGGGCGCTTTTCGAGACCCTCAACTGGTGGCTCGACCCGTTTATGACCACCCAGGTCGATTCCAGCCGCGTCCAGGCCCCTGTCTTCGTAGGGTGCGGGGGGTCGGACCTCATTCATCCCCCCTCAACGGTGCGTCAGACGGCGCACCGCCTGCATGCGGACCTGCGCGTTTTCGATCAGATGAGCCACTGGCTTATTGGCGAGGAAGGCTGGGAGGCGGTCTCCGGAGCCTGCCTCGACTGGCTGGGCGCAACCATTCCCAGGGCGCAGGGGGTGAGAACGCCCGTCGCGCGCAAAGGCCTCAACCGCATGGAGTCTTAAGGGCTCCGGCTGCGAGGCCCAGCTGATCGCGACGATTGGCGTCGCCGCCGTGGGCGCGCGCCCGAAGCGGCCGGCGCCCCAGATCGCCAGGTGTTAGATCGCCGGGTGTTAGATCGCCAGGTGTAAGATCCCCACGTCTTGGATCCCCGCATCGTGGAGCCGTGCCCCTAGGCGCGTTCGATCTTCGCCGCGAAACAGCCCCGTTTGGCGTAGTGAACGTGGAGGTAACACACGGCGTCGCTCGCGAAGAAGCGATGGATCGCCCCCTCCAAAACCTCGCCCTCGACCACATCCGCGTCGATCATCTCGTCTTGCGCATCGAACGCGCGCACCGAGAGGGTGCGGATCTTTAAAACCTTGGGCACCATGTCGACGACGTCGCAGGCGTTCGTCGCGCCCTCGAGGATGAACACGGCGTGGCTGGCGCGATAGGGATTCTCGGCGGGTTGGTGGGTGAAGTTCACCAGGAGCACCGTCTCACCCAGCTCTGCATCTCGCATCTCGATCCGGTCAGGAAAACCGGGTTTGGTGTCCACGCGATATCGGCGCGCGCGAAATCTGACGAGATCTTCGTCCGGCAGGCCGTAAAGGTGCTTGAACTGATCCGCCGCCAGGCCGGTGATGCGGTATCCCATGTCGCCCTCCAGTCAGCTGAACCTTTCTCGTACGGCGCGCCCACTGGAGCCACCCGGATCTTGCGGTCTTTGGGGCGCAAAGAGCCAAAGGGAGCCATCATCCCATCTGGCTGCAGAATGAAGACGCCATGGTCCGGCGCGACGAGGGGCATGCGCTTTGTGAAATCAAACCCTAAGGCTGGACGCCGCATCGGGTTTGAAAAATCCGTCCATAGTCAAGACGCCCTGCCGGCGCCCCGCGCGGGCTGAGGGCAGGCGGTTAGTGAAGCGGCCCGCTTTCTGCCCGCTCATAGCCCACATCCTCGACGGCGCTTTCTGCGAGGATCACCACGCGGTCGGGGGTCACGTCGGCGAAACCGCCTTCAACGCGATAGGCGATGACCCGGTCGTCCACACGAACCTTGAGGAGACCTGGACGCAAGACGGTCATGAAGGGCTCGTGTCCGGCCAGAACGCCGAAATCCCCTTCAACGCCGTAGGCGTCGACCTGGTCCACGACGCCGGAGTAGAGCTCGCGCTCGGGCGCGACTAGGGAGAACAGGAACTTAGCCATTGTCTGTCTTCTCGTCCTTGAGGAGGCGGCAGACCGAGACTTTCGCCACCGTCGCCGCCGTGCCGTCCCGCAGGCGCAGGTCCTCGTAAAGGACGCTGCATAACCCGAACCCATCCCCGTCGCCAACCTTGATGAAGTACTTCGGCGCCGTGGGCGGACCGAATCGGGTCCGTGAGACGCGCCGCCAAGCCTGGCGGGCGCCGTGATCGCCTACGGGCAAGGTCTCGGTATTCAGCTCGTCCAGCACCGCCGCCGGCGTGGCGGCGCCGTGAAACACCAGCGCGCACTCCTCCCGCCGCCGCTCGATGAAGGCCGCGGGCGCACCGGCGCGTGAGAACCTGAAGAGCTGTCCAGGAAGGTCGATGTCCTCTGGTCTGGCTGCATCGGCCTCGGCGTCGGAGACCGGTCGGGCGCCCCAAGACGCCAAGTGGTTCATGAGCGCGCCCTCGTCGCTCTCCCCGAGGACGATGGGACCGCAGAACCCGCCCAGATACCCTTGGCTCGGCTGCGGGCTCGGCTGCGGGCTCG
>Ga0116230_10000480_pt1 | contig 35221 bp, 22 predicted proteins | sample S1TSphfallax_3_FD_88678 | JGI IMG/M metagenome (GOLD analysis project Ga0116230, IMG submission 88678) | Host-associated microbial communities from peat moss isolated from Minnesota, USA - S1T2_Fd - Sphagnum fallax MG | ecosystem: Host-associated > Plants > Peat moss > Unclassified | place... | reverse complement strand
TATTAATCACTTGTGAGTAGTTTTGGTCATTCTTGCAACTATGTTGCAATTATTATTATTTTCATCTTTCCATATGGATAATATATAATATGATTTTCATTCAATATGTCCCATTAATTGTAATAGTGACCAAATTAATCGCACCACTATGTGTGGACCTAACTTCAAGGGATATATTAGAGTTTATTATGGGTATAATGAAAATATGTTTTCATAAATGTAGGATATCTTACAATACCTACAAGGCTTTCCAACAATACCAAAAGTGTGGGCAAATTACCCTGTAATTTTCAATTTTGATTAAAATGAAATTTCAGTGAATTTTTTTTTCAAAATTCAATAACTTCTCCGCCATAGGTTGAAACATTATGAAACAAGCTTGGTGCACCCCTACTCATTGAAGGCTTTGCAATAGTACCAAAAGAGCAGCAAGAGGTGCCCTGATTTGGGAGATCTCGACATCACAAACAAAGCAAACAAACTATTGTCTTCATCCATGTGAAAATAGAAAATAGGCCAATGGAAAATGGCAACTAATAGACGCACCAAAATTCAACTATGCACAATATTTGATGATGCATTTGACATGGTAGTAATTAATGTCCACCACTTTCCTTCTAGTTAAATACATGGTTCATTGTCATTAGCCTTCTAGGCAAGGGGAGACACTAAACAACACCCACACCCTTCCCACCCATCAAGCTCTATCAAGCACAACATGTTTTTGCATTGTTCTGCACAGTTTGGTTCCCTTACTGTCAAAACAAAAATCTTGTCTCACGAAACATTCTTTTAATTTTAATGTTCTGCTGTCACAAAGGGTGGATTTGAACTTAGGGTTCAAGGAGGCCACCAATGAAACCCTCCACCAACCTACACAATAAACCATACACTACAACAAGGTTTTCTTTTTGTATTTTTTTTCTTCATTTTGCAGAACATCAGTAAAAAAGCCTGCATGATTCTGCACAGGCATCACAGAGTTGCTCTAAGAGTGTGCCATATAAAGCTTGATTGGGAGAAAGGGGGTGTATTTAGCACCTCGCCTAACAAAGCACTCTCTCTTCCCCACATTTTAGCACTACTTACTGACTAACTTTGGAATACTTTGGTAGACAATCCGACAGTAAGTAGCAGGGAGGTGTGAGCAAGCTGAGAGTGTTCATGTGTCTTGTCAGTATGCATGCCACCCCTCACCAGGGCTTAAGGGGTTATGTGACCCTAGCACCCACCAGCATACCATCCATAGCAAAACCATTAGGACTCAGTTTTGGATGAATCTTGAGTAACTCCTTAGGTACTCTACCTATGGAAGTGGGTAAGTATCATAGATAAGTACGCAGGGAGGGTAAGTAGCTATTACATGATGGTAGCTAACTAGAGGCACTTGTTGGTTACTTGCTAGGTGTATGCATGTGCATGGTTAGTACATAGCTAACCACCCTGCCCAGTGCTTAGAGGCTATGGGACAGGAATACAATGGGAAAATGTTTCCTATATACACACACCATCCATCTGGCATGATGTGCTGATTCGTGCTCGTTCACTCTGGGCAACGTTAAGACCAGCCAATTTTTTAATTTTTAATTTTTAAAATCATGGAAAAAATCCCTATAAATTGCATTTTTTTTGTTTTTAAGAGAAATTTCTGACAAAAAATTCGCCAACAAGAAAACACTGATTGTGACCATGCTGAGAGAGTGTGTGTGCATGGAGATATGATAAGATTAAGTGATTCATTGTGTGTTTTAGAAAGATTGTCTCAATTATTGCTGTAGTAACTGCACAATTTAGGGGTTTTGATGTTCCTGAGGTAGGGGGTGAAGAAGTGTTTGCTGAATTTTTGAATTATCAAAGAAGGGATTCATCTCATAATGTCTCTGTCCTGTTGAAATGACGTCCACAAGGATGATAAATATTCGACATACTAAATTGGAAACACATGGTGGTTAGCCAGGTGAAGCTCAAGTGAATCCTTCAGTTATTATGCTAGCAATGTATCTGTAGTGGACTCCTAGAATGGACATGACACTAGAATGTAGGGATACCGAACTTTGGCCATTTTTGGGCGCATCAAAATGTTTCTACCCTGAAGGGTAGATCCAATCAAGTGATGCTTGTGGGATTTAGTGAATTTGGTGACCTGCTTTACACTAGGAGTCAGGGCCAAAAAACTTGGGGTCAACTTTGAGCATTTTTGGGTTGCAAATTGGCCCCAAGTTACTAATAAATGCTAGAACATTGATGTCAGGATAATAATAAATGCTGGAACATTGGCCCCAAGGGTTGCAAATTGACCTCCCAAATTTGATGGTATCCTTTTTCAGCCAATACAAGGCCATAAAGTTCAGCATTTTATTAGTAACTTGGGGCAGATTGAAAAGTTCTTTTCTATTTCAGCCTGGACTCCTAGTGTAAAGCCCTTGGGGCTGATTTTAACTTTTGCACCAATAGGAATGCTGGATTTGGGTTGAACATTGGCCCTGAACTCGAAGTGTAAAGGGGGCCTTACTGACAACAGCTTATTCCCGCATACCAAGCAAGGCAGACCAGCTAACGATCCCTCCTGCTTGCAGTTGCTATTTTCCAAAAGGAACCTCCCCAGGGAATCCATTTCTCAGCTAAACTGACTCCCATCCCCCCTTGTTCTAAGCCTTCGAGTTGACAAGTAGAGTCTGGTAACAACAGTTGTTGGTGGGGTAATGCGTGGCAAGTACCAGCGTCGGCCAGTCCTCTAATAGAGGAACAGACCACCAATGGTTATCAGGGCGGTTATCAGGCTTTATAATCACAGTTCAAAAGAAATTCGAAGAGTTGGATATGATATATAACAATGGGTTTTCCCTAAAATTGAAATAAACACCTTTATAATCACTGGTTCTTTGCCATTTCTTTCATATGAAACCACTGGTCCTTTGATGTCTTTGAAAATAACCAGAATGGGAGTTTCTTTTAACAAAAACCTAAAACCGGTGGTTATCAACAAAATAAAAAACTCATCCAACAGTGATAAGTAAGAAAACAGCTGAGGCAAGTTGGCTGCCAATTCATCAGGCTAGTGATGAAACCATAGCTCAAGTAATATGTTGTAAGGTTGCCACCTTAGGGTAAAGCACTCTTAAACGTCTCTAGTGTTAGAGGTGACCACCTTACTTGCATGAATAATGCCTCCTCTAGACACAGAGGCACCTTACACCAACTAGTAGGTGTAAAGAACCTTGGTACAAGAAGGGGTGGTTGCATTGCAATTTCCACATTCATTCATCCTTATGGTATTGTCTACGAATTTTTTAATATTCATAATAATTTGTCTTTTGATTTATGTCAAGTTACCCTCACAGAGGGCATTCCCAAAATGTGAAACTAGGCTTGGTTATGCTTCACCTAGACCCTTAATTCATGAATGCCCCTACCTTTGGGTGTTACACATATTGATTTTTGTGTGGCCTTTTCTACCTCTTCTTAGCCCCCTTACAAGGCACAATGAACAGCTCTTCTCAGCTCTACGTGAAGTAAGCGTGGTTCAATCCACATGCCCATTGTGCAAATCATCAAAACCATTATGTTATGGAACATGTTGGGTATAGGCCAATGTGCTCATTTCACTACCCATTTGGAAGTTTTGGCTTGCCCATATTACTCATAGGCACCTCACCATGCACAATGTCTTTTGGTGGAACCAACACAAAAACAGAACATTGAAACTAGCCTTTTGCTAGAATTGGAATTGAAATCAAAACTTGAAAAAATAAAAATCATGAATATGGGTTTAATCTAGTGTTGGTCCATTGTTAACTTTTTTCATAATCACCTATTTTGGTTCTCAAAATGTTTTTAGTTTAAGAATTGAAAAAATTCTCCGATTTTTAATAAAAAAATTCATACCTTATCAAAAAAAAATTAAATTTTTTTTCCTCATGTTTTACTAATTCTTTTAGAATTGGATCTTAATTCATTTAGATTAGATGGTTATATTAAGCCAATTATTTAATTTCATTTTAAGATTAAAATTTTTATATATTTCTCAAACTTTAAAAGCCCAAAAATAAATCAGCAAGGTTTATTACAAAGCTCTAATATCTAAAAATACGTGATCACATTTCAAAAATATACAAAACAGAAAACACTAGATTATGTCTCTTTCAATTAGCTTGTTCAAATGAATTTTCAAATTCATTTATTTTTGCTTCAGATATTAATTTAAAATATCTTAATTCTACCAAATTACTAGGAGCCTTGCAACCCACCCTTACATCATTTGGCCAATTCTTACTCATAAAAATTAAAACACCAAGGTTATTGAATTATAAGTAGCAAATTTTCAAATTGATGAAAATTTCAAAATATTTTTCTAGCTAAAAAGTCAACAATTAGGAACATAATTTAATGTTTTCTCCACTACTCCAAAAGGCATTTGGTATCTTTTACATCCATTTGATATCTTTAAAATATCAAAAATTCTCAATTAAGTTTCTTTGTAAGTAGATTGGTGCTAACCACTATTTCAAAAATGTCCAAGTTGCCATCTTCATCAATTTTGTGAACAAAGGAACTTTCAACCTTTGACAACAAATGCAAATGATGATAAGATTTCAAGAGCATAGGAAAAAAGGATTTCTATAATATTCTTTAACTATGAGACCAACCAATGCCCATGATTAATGAAAGAATAGATCAATTTCAAATTCCCGAATTTAGGATCTCACATCAAGGTTAGCATATTATGGGTTTTTCTTTCATCATATTTTATCAAGAAAGAAAGGAAATAGTCAATGATCACAATGACTTTTCTTTTCTTTGCAAAAGTTCCCAATTTAATATTTAGACCAGATTCATCATCATCAATCAAAACATTCAATAAATGGAGATGGGTGAGAGCATGAAAAAAGGAGCTAGTTGTGCCAAGGTTAAAGTCCTCATGGATTACATTTTCCATGTGGTAGTTTTGTATTGGTTTGTATTGCATTTTTCACAAAGTTTTATAAATTGAATATCAAATTTGAGGCCAATATGACATATAACATGATGAAAAATCAATTTTTCGTTACATCAAGCCTTACATTATAGTCAAATTTATAATTTTACTTTGAACCATTATTACAAATTCAAAACAATAATAATGTAAAAGGAAATTTGAATATTAAAACCTAAAACGATATATGTATTTTTATTTTTTTATTGTTTTGAACACATGGATCCCTTTTTGTGGAATATGTTAAAGTTCACAAAAAAATTGAAACGATTTGGTGAAATTTTGATAAGAGAAAAGGACTTTTGATACAAAAAAACCACCTATCCACATGTTTTTTTTTAGTGTTTTTAACATATAAAAGGGCTCTTGAAACATGGTGAATTTTCATGAAAATTTTGTATTTGAAACTTTGAAGGTATAAAAACTTATTTAAAAAATAATACAGTTATATATATATATATTAGTCCCATGGTGATTTTTCAAATTTTCAAAAAACAATTTTTAAGGATTATCCACACATTGTTTGGCTCTTTTTTTCTTACTTTCACCTAGATGGTTCATTTCTTTCTTTAGCTTTAAGTTCAGGGATATGGTTACATTCCAAACATCATTCAATAACCAATGACCTTTAAATTAGTTTAAAATGTAAGTAGTGACAACATGAGGCCCAAAATGTCTACTACAAATGTGATATATGCCATGTGAGTGGAAGGGGAAACATGGCCAATGACTGTAAAGGGGTGAAATTATGGCCCCCAATCATTATCGTCCTTTAGGAGGTAAAATTGAAGGAACAAGGTCAACACCTTCATACTAAAAAAAGAAATCACCTTCATTTCCTTCCTTTATTACAACTACTCAAGTAGCAGGTAGGTAGGGTTTATTGTTTAAGAATAGTTTTATTGTCCTATCTATAGGTTATTTTAGTGGTGCCAAAAGAAGAAAGTATAGAAAGGAAACATGAAAAATGAGAATAAACATGGAAGAGCAACTTTCCAAGGTTCTATAGTACCTTCAATGCCTCTAGACATTGCCCTAGTGGGTTTGTAAGCCTCCCATAGCTATTGTCCCACTTTAACACATGTAGACCCTTTAGTAACCCTAGCTACCATTTGAAGCACCTTAAAACACCTTCCCAATGCTACCTACCATTTGTAGGAAGTTGAACCCACTCATGGTTATTACCTATTGTCTATAGTAGTCCCACTTGGTATGCAAACTTTGACCTTCAAGTGTTCCCCTTCTTCCTACTGCCATAATCTAACTACTACCTTTTTGTGGTAACAAGTAGTTCATTACTCTAGAGGCTACCACTTAGTATGCAATCTTGTTTTCTTTTATAGAAAAAACACAAAACTATTATGAAAAAGGGTTAGCAACACATTATATAATCAACAAACTATACTACCTTCCACATATTTTAATGCATACAAAACATGTAGAAGTTCTTCACCATTTTCCATCAAAATCACACACAAGTATAAATACATGTCCCACTATTATCTCCCCCTTAGTGTTACACACACACTTTTCTAAGAGAATCCTTTATTCTCACAACCAATTACAAAGTATTGAAACTCATAAGAGTCTTCCAAATCCTCTTTTAATCCTCCTTCTCCACAAAGTCATACAAGGCCACATTGTCCCCATGAAAATAGGGCCCTTATTCTCATCCCTTCCTAGAAATCTCCTAGATGATCAAGTAGAGTACCCCAATGACTCATTAACATGAACTACTTAATCCCACTAGCTTCGCCCCTTTGGTAAGGGATTGTAAGTCTACCATTAATAACTATTAGTTACTAAGATTCTGATGGTACTAACTATTTTAAAAATTTCTTCCCCTTAATAATGACCCTAAGACTAGTCTAATTGTTATAATAGAAAGCAATGGTTTTTCGGAATTAAAGGGTTTCTTGAAACATGATCATTTTGTTTGCAAACCTACATAATTCACATTCGCAATTAGAAGGCAACATTTTGAAGTACAAAGATTCAAAAAAATAAAAGGGGGAAAAAAACCAAATAAGCAACTGACATTTTATTTTGTTTTGACTAGTGTGTTTAATTTTATAGGCTTGAGGCTTGTAATAATGCAAGCCTTCATCCATTCCTACCTCCCTTTTTCTAACTTTTTAAGCTATGTGATGCATTTTTACAAATCTATTTTGGCATATTTAATAAAAACATATTTCAAGCTCTTTGAGATTTTTTGTTCAACATTTGCATATTGACAAGCCTTACAGAAAACATGTTCAAAGGTTAAAACCAAGCTAATAGAAGCCAAGTTTTCGTAACTAGTCCTTGGTTTTGATGTTTGTAAGTTTCAAAAACTAAGTTAATGCTGAAAATATATGTTGTATTTATATGAAGCCCTTTCTAATATATTAAACTAGCATCTAAATAAATTTGAAAGTAATCCAATAAATATATAATGTTTTTCAACACATTTTAAAGCTCGTAATTAATGTTTTTCAACATTATGAAATAATGTAAAAACATTATTTAAGCACTATTGTTAAGCATTATTTCAAAACTTTTCATCTAATCCCAGGCTACCACATCATATTTTTAGGACTAGTCATAGCGACTCAAGAGGTTGCCGTTGGTTCCTCTTTGCCCATTTTTACCCCAAAGCAAGTCTTTAAATTTTTTTCCCATCACACCCAAAACTTCACAATTCATTATTGACTTCGAGGAGTTATCATAATATTTATATAAACCCTAAACCCTAAACCTTCATTTTAACATACATAAGGATTTTTTTGGGTCAAACCGTGCCAATGTTTTGCTAATGCTTGCCTTAATGTTTCAAACGCTTCAAATATACCAATAATAATGTGTGTTGACATCCAATCTTCTCTAAAACAAATTACAAGCAATGTAAAAATGTCAATGTACTACCCTTTTAAACATCCACAAAATTCAAGTCAAAGCTTGTAATAACATAAACACATTTTGCCAAAACTAACAAGACATATGTTTCCTTTGTCTTCTCAACCAAGTCTAGTAACATTTCTTGAGTAAGGGTTGTTTTGGAAAGAAAAACAACGTGAAGGCATAATTACATTACTAAATGCTTCAACTAGATACTTTCAACAAACTTAATGGCAAAAACTTGGTTTTGGCCAATTAATAAATCCAAATTCTGAAATAAAAATCCAATGTGCATTATCTTTCTTATAAGGATCTATGGCCCCAAAAAAAAGATATTACACTTGCACTCACTACAAGCCTTTTCTTTGTAGGTTATATTTCTAATGGACTTTTAAGGTTGATGTTCATTTCTTCTTTAAATTTTTTGCCAATTCATCCATGGTTTGCATCCACCTATTTTTTTAATGCAATCATCCCATTGCTCTTGAAGTATGAAACAAAATCTTTCTTCAACCTTGTTCTTTGTTCCAATATTGCATGGCCTATTAGTCTATTGTAACATATAACACATCACATGATTTATGACACTTTAACATCAATTGGTAGTTCATCATTGACACAAAAAAATGCCCAAATTGGAGGATTTTTGCCATGGGGTCTCCAATTTAACCTTTTTCATTAATGTTTTTATAAGTAATTGCATTAAATCATCATTTTTTGATTGAGAACTTGGGATTGTTCAAACATCTCACCTTCAATTCTTCTTTTAATTTTTATTTCACTTGCATTCATGAACATATTGATCACACCCTTCATCTAGAAAATTTTATTCCATTTATAGGGTGTGTTAATAGACTAAAGTTAAGAAACCCAAACAATTACATTTTTTCCAAGTTTGTGAAATGCAAGAGAGGACATAAGTATTTACAAATATTCACAAATATCACTCACTTTTCACAAAAGACATTATGCAAGCAAGGTTGATGGAAACATTTAAATGCAAAACTACTTGAAAAATGTCTTAATAGCAAAAGTTTAAGGTTCATTTCAAGCTTCAAGGAATGTTTCCAATCTGCATGTTATTTCTACACAAATAAATCCAAACATATTATTAACAAATTATTTTCAACATATGGAAAAAAAATAAAATCAAAATGAATAATAATCACACAATTTTAGAAAAAATTGATCATACTTAAAGTGCAAAATTTTTTGTTGAAATTACAAGTGAAACTCCAACCTACAAGACAATGCAAGGGGAAAAATAATACCAACCATAAAAAAGGGGAAAGAAACATGATAAAAACTAATAACAACACAAACACACAAACAACATGATGAGCACCAACATGATGAACACCTATAGTAGCACAATGCACACCAACAACAAGATGAATAACACTACAATGAACAACAACAATAAGAACAACAAGATTGGCATGAACAAATGTACTTGAAAAATGTCCCCTATGATGGATAATGCAATAACAAACAATAATATAATCTCATTTCCTAGATGGGAAAACCTATGCCTCCCAAGTCATAAACCTAAACCTTGCTAAGACCCTAAACCTTAACTAACCTTAAATTCCCTACTCCTAAACCTTTAAGAATTGGATTTAAGGCTAATTCATATATAACCTTCATGAATATCAAAATTAAAATTACAAAAAAAAACCCCAACTTTTAATGAACAAAGAATTTAATATTCGAAAATTTGGATATCAACTTAAGTAGCATTGAAGGTGATACCAAATTGGTTCTTTGGTTGATAATTAATTGAAAACTAACTGGATTCTAAACTAGGGTTTGGTACCCACCCAACACTGGCTCAATTTCTTGAGATAAACAAGTTGAGTTTTTTCAAGAAAAGTTCACAACTAGGCTAATATATGTACCTAATTCATTTTAATTAGTTGTAGAATTCCAAACCTATATAATCCTTAATTTATTTATTGTAAAACTTTGTATTTAATCTTGCAAATTGTCTAACGTGTATAGAAAACTTGAGTTGGTTTTTGAACCATCTTCAAAGGTTTTTGAATTTGAAAAAATGTGCCAAAATTGGATTGCAAGGCTTGAAATTTTGAAAAATTGGGCTCAAACTTGCATTAAAAGGAACTATAAAAATGTATTTTGTGTCAAATTCAGGTGCCAAGGTTCTCTCCCAAATGAACTAATGAACATTGCCACTATTGCCCTTGGGCAATGTGAAAATGGATGTAAAAATCAAACAAGGGTCTTATGTTTTATTGTAAAGTGGGACAATGTGAACAAGGATGCATCGGAGCTTGGAATTGTAGAGATGGCGAAAGAACATTGATTTGCTATTGTTGCTTTCATTCAAAGAACCAAAAGAACATCCAAAATCCATTCCCTATTTCCACTTTCCTCTAGAAGCCTTGAGAAGAAGGTAACTAAAGTAAATTAGGAGTTATAGATAATATAGTAGCTTCAAGGTTCATCACCACCGCATTAACACCCACACAACAACAATGGTGACGAATTCTCAAAACACAAAACACAAGAAACTGAGAATAAGAACACAAAACCTAGAGATGCAAGGAGTTCCGTCAATGAAACAAGAGAGGAACTGAGGTGAACTTCAATAAGGCAATTAACTCAAGTGAAGATGCAAGTCAAATTTTGAACACAAAAGTAGAACAAACAAGTGATGCAACCAAGCAAGGAGCTAAGGACATTAAAGGAGATGTCAAGAGGATTATAACACATGAAAAACTAAGCACTAAACATTGTGCAACATTGACATCAATCAATGTGAAGTTTTTTTTTTCAATCAAATTAAACATCTTCACAACAATTGCAAAATTCTTGTTCATTGTGAGTGTTTCAAGGCTTGATCGAAATGCTTCTATGAATTACTTGAAGAGACAAATGCAAGAGTGTAGTGGGGATGCTAGGGTATGGATCTCTACTACGGTAGAAGCGCCAATGGTCAGGCCTGCCTTTTGCCAACACATTTTTGCAATAACACAACCTTTTTTTTTGAATTTATTTTTCAAAAATTATATTTATAATTTTTTAGGGCTTGCTTAGGCTTTTTCCTAATGTTTTGGGTGTAGCCTTTTCTTTTGTGTGGCTCACTTTTTGTGTCGTTTGTCGGTTTGAAATGGTCATTGTCCACACTGTTCTAGCCTTTACATTTTAGGTAGCCTTTCAAGGCATGTGAAAAGTTCCCACCCTCATGCTAGCCTCATCTCCTAAGCTAACTAGGCTGCTTTGTCTTTGTAGGTGTCTTCCCCTCTTGTGTTACACCCTAGTTTTATCCCCCTTGTTTCTTGGGGTTGGTTTTGAACTCAATCGAACTTCATTTTGGGGTTGTTTGAGGTTCATTTTGCATGTTTTTGATTATTTCATAAGATCTTTTGAGCCATAAAGAACAAGGTCAAATAGGCTTGTCGCTTACCCCTTGACCAAATTACTTGAAATTCGATGGGTGAATTAGTACATGGTTTTTTTTCCTCTTGTTGCCACGTTGGTGTTTTGTGCCATATTTGAGGAGGTCATTCAGGTCAGTGAAAGGTTTTTGCTCACCTTAAGAGGTTTATGGTGGGCGATTAATTTTTTCTTCAAGAGGAATCCTTTCGTGCTTCAAGAGTTTTTTGTTCCCATCGTTCATTAGATGATTTTTTGATCATTCATATTTGCTGATGTTTGACTTTGGGTAGAACCGGAGAATACAATTGCGTAATTACAAATTTTCAACCCATGACGCCATCTATTGCCTTGGAGGACACCATTAAAGTTCTACGTCAATTACACCCCTTTCCATCTTATCATGTCCTTCCTTTTGTTTTCAACTATCAATTTGAGCACACCTTTGTTTTGAATAGGACTTTGTTTACATAGGCCTTAGCCACTCTTCCTCATTTGTTTTTTGGTGGGTTATTTAGGATGGTTTATGAGCATCTCTTCAAATGTTTCATACCAGAAGACCCATCCTTAAGGTTTTTCAAATTATTTAAAGTTGTTGTTGTTACCCATGGTGATATCCTTAAGTTAATGGCCCTAATGTTAGGGGCTAGTAGATTGTTGTCAATGGTAAAGGACACTAAAGGTTTTCGTCTTATTGCAATAAGCAAAGTGTGTCTTCAATTTATTAATCGTTTTATCATCTTATAACTTTTAGGGCCATTTTAGGAACACCTATCCGCCCATTAGTTCAAAGTATTGACCTTTGGAAGCTGTGAAACCATCCATTTTGGCATCAAAGCCCTCTTCAACCTACACTTGATTGGATCATGATGATGCAAATCGACATAAAAAATGTTTTTAATAACATTTTTTGAGCTATTTTTTCTAAAAAACTTCAAAATGCTAAGGGACCTATGGTGAACATTGTCGCATTACCAAGTTATTTTATGGTGCTCATTCTTTTCTTTATTACCAACATGGGTAACATGAGGAGGGGGTCACCATTATTGAATTTTTTTCAGGCATGAGGTAGTTGACCCCTTAGGAGGTTTTATTATTTGCATTGGCCCATTATCGAACACTCCTAAAAACTAGTGTGGAAGCCCCTAGTTGTGTTTTTCCATCCCTAATAAACCATACACACATGATGGGCCCTATGGGTGAAATTGTCTTTGCCTTTGACCCTTAATTGGGCTTAAGGTCAAAATGTCAAAGTGCAAGTTTTGGAATCCATCAAAGATTTTTTCAAGCATAGAGATTCCTTAAGGCTGCATTTTGGTCATCGATGGTATATGCATGTTGGGTGTGCTAATGGGTTTTCAAAACTTTGTCGCGCATTTTTTTGATGAGGTTTTATATTGAGATTTGGCACATATTAATGATCTTCTTCTTTTGGGAGACACACAAATTACATTATGCATTTTGTCCTCATGTGTTGTTCGTCGACCTTTTTATCTCATTTAGACAATTATACCTCTTTCTTCCTTCCAGTCTCTTTTGGCAAGTATTGACAAGAGAGTTATGTAGGTATGTGGGGACATTTAGGGTTATTGGATTATATTCAAGACCCTTTAACGAGGCATTAAGTTCGATTATTGATTTCCTTTGGTGGCATAGGCCTTTTATCTATGAAAGTTTATGCCCCATTTTTTTTCCTAGGGAGTTGGGCTTTGGTGGTTTTGTATCTATGCTCTAGGTTTTGTATTTTTGATAAACCCATTTTGGAAGAGTATGTTTTTCAAGTTGAGGGGGGCCCACACCTTTTTTATTCATGCCTTTGTGTAGCTTGGGATAACCTTCTTCTCATAGCCAAAGAGATGCATTTGTTTTTTGAAAGTTTGGCAATTATCGACGCCCCAAGTTTGTAGGCATCTTTGATAAACATCCATCACAACACATCTTTTAAGTATATTTTGGACAATGATTCCATTTCCTCAACATCCAGAGCCCGCATTCACTTTTGTTCAAGCAAGGGGATGGCACTATGGTTGATTGTTAAGCCTTCTATCTATTCGTTCCACATTGCACATTGTATTTTCGCCTCAGTGTGACATTTTCGTTTCAATTTGATGCAATTGTCGGCATCTAGGCTTTTCATGTGTAAGTGTGGACATGGGTTAAATGCATTTGGCACGCATCTAGCATGTTGTCCATTTGGAGGTTAGCGGACAACCACACATGACACCATCAGACGTGTCATGTATGCCTTCATTTGAAAGAGTGGGCATGTTGTATGGAGAGAGCAGTGGTATGTTTTTATGTCAAGAGTTTCATTATAAACCAATCTCTACATGATTCGTGAGGACTAGGTCTTTGTTGCCAATGTGGTGGTTACTAACTTGACACGGAAGATGATGGTTGCAAGTGTCATTAGTCAACTAATAGGTGTAGCTACGGAATTTAGCACCATTATTAAGATCTACAAATATAAAAGGCTTCATAAAAGGCACCACTTTATTTTGATGGCCATGGAAATGCATAGTGCACCCAAACATGATATGGATCATTTTATCAAGGAGTGTGTTTGTCTTTTCCACAATAAACAATGAAGAGGTCATTTGTCCTTCTCTTTTTGCATTTAGTTTTTAAAGTAGCATGTTAATATTGATTTTTAACGTGCTTTAACTTCTACTATAGAGAGGAAGATTGCATTGGTGGGATATGTTTATTCTAGACCTCCTATTACTATTAGATTTCACAATTTGCATGCTAGCAACATTAGAGGGGTTGTGAGTGAGATAGCTTCTTAGCACAAGAAGGTAGTTCTCTTCTTTCCTTGGTTTTTGCAAGTTGTGTGTTTTTGGCCTTTCTTTGGTTTTGCCTTTTGTCTTTTGTGTGATGGTTTCAACCATCGGTTTTTATTGGATTTTTATGTTATGTGAACATTGGTAATTACAATTGAATAAATAAATAAGTACCCCCAATTTATAATGGGGGTATTAGCCCAAGCCAAAAAAGGTGATGAACAATTTTGGAAATAGAAATTTCATGCAGCCAATGGGAAGGCTCAACTTGCACTCTTTTAAGTTTGGGGTGGGTGTGTGGGTGTGGGGAGGATTTTTTCATTTTTCACTTGTTCCCAATGACTTCCCATCAGGTTCCCAATATGTTCCCTGGGTTCTCAATGTGTTCCCCAAGGGTGTTTCCCAATAGCACCTCACTTTAATCCCATATATTTTGCCCAAAGTCCTCCCCTTCTCACCTATATAGTGGGCCAAAGGGGGAGGCAGTCCATCTTTCCATAGAATCTTCTATTTTGGGGAGCCTGCATAGTTTCAACTTTTTTTTTTTTCGGCAATGGGCCAATCAAATTGGCTCATTGGCAAACAAAAAGAGTTGGACTTTTGAGGCACCCCCAACTAATTAATATGAAACAGAATAAAAAAAGTACTCCCAGTTTATAATATGGTAAATACTTTTTGGGTTATCAGGAATATCTGAGTAGAGGAATTTCGTAGCCGACAGAAATCAAAATTCACAAAATTGATAAGCTCAGGTCATGAGGAATATCCCAAATGAATGAATGGATTAGCTGACCAAAATTGAAACTGACACACAATTGAAATGCCCGATCGATCACGGTGTAGGTATCAACTTTCAGCAGACGAAGGCTCAGTGCGTCATCAGTGCCAGTACAGCTTCACTTTAGCTTTGTGACTCCGTATACTATGATTTTATTATTAGTACAATCTGGATTAAACAAGGAGGCATACAAACAATTAGTTCCCCCCACAGAGGCCCCAATTCTGGATCCCAAGGCAGTTTGATTCAGGACCCGCATCCATCTAGTATAATTGATACTGATTTGGGATCTAACCTCTGTTGAAACAATCACAAGCTCCACCATCCATCAATAATAGTCTTTTGTTTTTGGAAGGGGGAGGGGTTGGGGGGGGGGGGTTGTCCTTAATTCAGATGCACCATATCATAGTACACCATCTCATTTATAGGTTCTACTAGTATGAGGCTGATGGTATCACAAATGAGTCTAGTAGTGTAAAAGCATTACAGCACAACCCTTCAACTTTTAGAAGATCAGTTGGATTGAAGTATATACATCAATGATTTTTCTTCTTTTTTTCCAATTTTGTGAAGCTGCTCAAGTCACAATCACCCATAATAATATTTAGCTGATATTAAAAATATGAAAGTAAAAATATGTAGGAAGTTATGGAGAGTTTTTCCCCCAAAAACAGGGATTCTTTTACAGAATATTCCCTTTTCAAAACATTTTTGGCAAAATGGCGAAAATTTGTCACATGAAATTTCACTAACATACTTATACCAGTCTTGGGCAGTTCTTTAGTTTTTAGAAGAATATCTGGTTCCGGCTATTTAAAAGTCAATCATAACTGGTCAGTTTCTTAAACGTACATGAGAAAGTTCTGGTTCCAATTATTATGGATGATTTTTTCTCTTGGTTTTTCATTAGATGCCAGTTTGTATGATTGAGATTGTAAGGATATGATTAGTGACATTTTAAAGCTGTTAAATTATTTTGGAGTCTGATTAGATTGATGATAGATTAATAAGTTGACAAATATTGATGTATTACACAACAGTGTGTGTGTGTGTGTGTGTGGTTTTTTTCCCCTTCCAGTTTTGTGATGTAGCCAAGGTGATGATTCATTTATAAGCTAATTTAGCCAAATTTGGTTATTAACAATAACTGAAAAGAAAAAATCCTTATTTATTTCTGGCTACCTACTTGAACCATGTATAGAAATTTGGTGATATTAATTTGAGTTTTTTTAGATTTTTATTTTTATTTCAAAAAATCATTGAAATTGTGACAAAAATTTAGCCATGGTACTAAATTTTGCACAAAAAAAAAGGCTGGTACACAATTCTGCTGTGCTTGTTATGCAACCACACACACACAAGGGGTGTGTCACACTGTGGCCTTGCCATTTACATTAAAAAGTAACTTAAGGCAAAAGAAGAATTATGGAAACTCAAATATTTCACCATGCAAAAATATAATCAAACAATCCTCTAAAAGAAACCAATTTTTTTCAAGCTATTATAACTTTATGACTAATCTCAAGTTTCAACACAAGCCAAAAATATCATCTTTCAAAAATACTCATATAAAAATAGACCTATTACCTAGAGGCCAAAATCCCTTAAGCTACTGTACTCTATAATGAATCTAAACACAATATCCTTGCCTTAGTAGGTAAGGCCAACCAAGGTACGGTTGATAGCTGGCACTACAAGAAACCCTGTGCCTAAAGCTCAATTTTAAGAGTTTTGATCACACCAGAGTTCACTAGCAGTTCTCTGAAGAGACAGCAGTCTTTCAACTTCTTGCCTCCACCAGTTCCTTACGTTGTGTAGTCATTAACCACTCTAACAGCCCACTGATGAAATGGAAAACAAGACAAAAAAGAACTGGTGGGCCTGTTCCATGTTGTGCGGGTAAGTGTTTTGATATACTCTCTGCATAGGTTACATAGAAATTTTCAATTTATCTACCCATCTGGTAAAGGTATATTACCTAAGTTTTCCACTAGTGTAGGATCTGGGTAAACTAAAAACCTAAAAGGTTTTGTTAATCCAGGAATGGTCCAGATACTCACTATTGCACTCCTGTTGGGCTTAAAAAGCAGGCATGTATGTATTACCTTTATTTATCCAGTTAAATAATGAAGAAAAATGTCTACATTTTGGGATTATTAAGAGAATTTAAAAAGAAAAACCTAATGGGATTTTTTCCACAATTTTTTTAGAGTCTTTCTTTTTCCTTTCATGTTTGTAAAATCAAGTTGTTTGAACAATTCTCACTTGTCATGGCATGACAAAAAGGCGTGAAGAGTTTCACTTAAGATTTGGCAACTCTGTGTAGAACCCATTCTGCATAATTCACAGAGTTGAATCTGCAAGAGTTACATCATCTAGCTATAGCATGAAGGCATAGGCATCTATCTAGGTTTAGCTCTTACTTACCCTAAACCTTCTTACCCGGATCTTAAACGACATATTGCCCTCCAGTGACCAATATGTCTTGCACATGTCCAGGGTTAGGCACAGGGTATGTTTGTTTTTGTTTACATATTTTAGGGTATGCTCTAGGATATATTGACTGTGAGAAAATTAATTAGGTTAATTCATATACCCTATACATTTCTAGTGGATACATCTGGGTAAAATATATCTCTAGTGGATATATCTGGCACTGTATGTTCCAAATTTTGATAATATTAACAACTCTCATCCCCCACAGTCCAGACTTTTTCTTATCTAAGATTGGCAAAAATATTTTGAAAATGGCAAAAAGTGTTTTGGATTATATATATATTGCCAGATTTCTCTATCAGGTTCTCGTATGTAGCCAAAAATGTGAAGGAATCAAGAACTTCTTACTTTCATATCCTGTTTATAGCCAAATTTGGCTAAACGCTACAATGGATCCGTTAAATGGAAAAAGGAGTTTAAATAAAATAAAATAAAATCCTGGTGGGTGGGCATCTGTTCCAAATTTTGATAACTGTTCAACACTTTGGAAATGGGAGGGTAATGAGTTTTCACCTGGCTGACACCCATTCCAAATTCATAATCAACTGTTTTCTTTGCTCTTCTTTTGCAGTAAGTATATAAGCTGGTTTAGTGTCAGAGAGTCACTTTGTACTTTTCTGAATTCATCAGTGACTAGCATGATGATATGGGTTACAATGTCCTCTTGTCGGATCCCGTCTTCAGCCCCCTCTGATAGGTATCAGGATGCTGCCTTCCCCTTGGGGATGAGGGGCCAGGGCTTACTCCAATAAACGTCATTGGGGATCAATGAACTAATGGCCAACATTGAATCATATCATCAAACAACATGACTCCAAGTCCTAAGTGAACATGCGACAGGTCCACTTGCTGCTGGGTGGAACAGACAGTTGAGCATGACTGGCAACTTAACAACAGCAGTGCATATAGACCCAGGGTTCTTTTTTCTCATATTTGTGATTTAGCTGAACTGGTGATCATCCATAATAAAGTTTAGCCAATTTGGCTATAAACAGGATATGAAAGTAATTTATAAAAATATTCCTTCAAGTTTTTGGCTATGTTGTAGAAAACAATATAGAAATCTGGCAATATATATATTTGAAAAATGTAGAAATGTGGTAACGAGGAAACCAAAATAAACATGTATTTTTAGCCATTTTGAAAACTTTTAAAACCAAATTGCTAAATTTAGCTAAAAAAAAATGGCTGCATAGTCCCATCCAAACTTACTTCTACAGCAACAAAAGCTCTTTCTTCCTATCTTGCTCAGCTTGCAGTTTGCCTGGGCCCCTCGCCAGTGTCCAAACACAGAATCTTATAGCACATGCATTCACGAACACTCATAACAGCAGGAGGCAAAATTTTGTGGCTTTGGGGGTTGGGGCAGAGGGGAGGGGAGTCAGTCAGCAGAAACAAAGCCAATCAGGGTGTTACTGATCCTCCTGGCTTTGGCAGACTAATATGATGGCGTTATGTACCTGTTGTTGGAAGGGCTTCAGTCCCATGAGAGAAAAAGTATCTGTGATGCCCAAATTCAGCTTTAAAAAATGAAGAAAGAACCAGTGTTTGTGCTGTTCTGTGAAATATTCAAAATATGCAAAAGAACCTCCGGTCTTGGATTTTCAAATAAATTCAAAAGAACTGTTGGATTCATGAAAGAACCCAGAGTTCAGGGTAGGTTCTTTGACCCAGTGATTTTTTAAACCAATGGTCAAGGGTCAGAACCGGTTCTCTGATGTTTGAGAACTACAGGTCAAGGGTATACATATACCTTACTTACCTGTACCTTTGAGTACAGGTTCCAAAGACAGAACCTCCCAACACCGGAAATTAGAACCTATAACAATTCACAATTTGAAGGCCAAGGAGAAGAGCGTTTGCCAACTCCACCACTCAAAGTGAAAGATTAGTTGATTGAGACAAGCCCTTACTAAAGAAAAAGACTTCACTTGTGAATGTATGTCAATGAAGGGAAATGCGTGAAAGCAAGAAACCCAACTGTTTTGAACGTTATAACAAGTCTCTATAGGCATGTCTAAATATGGTTGCCTTCTAGACCAGATTTCAACATTCAAGTGGGCTGGCTAGCTACTACTAGCCTTGGCCATACACTTTATTCTACGAAAACACTTACAATCAACACTGACAATCTTATATTTTGTATATATACATAGATGAACAAATTGATTGAACTTGGGATACAAGCAACCCACATATTATGTGGCAACACGTAAGGGAGAGTGTCTGGTATGCTCAACTCTTTTGTGGATGTGGAAACAACATCATCATTAGATTACCATGTAGCACATAATAATGAAAATAAGTAAATAAGGACGAACCAAAATCAAGTGGGGCGGGTGGGGGGGGGGGGGGGGGGGGGGGGGGGGGGGGGGGGGGGGGGGGGGGGGGGGGTTGAGAAAGGCACTGTAGAGGGGCTGTTGTACCATGTCCGTAGTCCATACCTCTGGCAACCGTCCAAGCAATCTCCAGTTTCATGACCAGTTTATCACACTGGCTAGATCCCACCCTGGTTTGACCTTAGATCTCATTCAGGAGTCATATTCCTCTAGTCCAAGTTAATGATTTGCACCGAAGTCCCTGCACCAGCAACAGCACCTTTCTTACATTTTCTGTGCTGCTAGGTGGTCTAGAGGCCTCATTAACCTGACAGCAATGATCAGGTTTGATGAGGGTTCGAACTTGGGGGCTCCGCTTCTTTGTACTTTTACTAGTCTATCACTCAAAAAACCTAGGGTTAAGAATTAATACCTAGTTAAAAGTTACTGTTGCGGTTTGTAGACTAGGCCACACATCCCCAGTCTAGTATGATTTACAACACGACTGTTAATTCCAGTGTTGGGCGGGTATTTGATTTTGTTGATGACTGCTGGTTCCAGTTTTTTTATTTATAAAATTAGAACTATATAACTATCAAATTTGGTTTTTGGAAGGAAAAATTCAAAATCAAAGAACCACTGGTTCTGATTATTTCAAAACCCTCAATCAACCAGCAGCTATTTATTACACTGTAGTCACATTTTTTTCTGAATTGCATCCAGGCTATATCCCTAAAATAGTTCTTTGCTTTTTTGTGATGTTGCTCAAGTGGTGATAGTTGATAAGTATATTTAACCAAATTTGGCAATATTCAAAATATGAAATTAAAAAATCTTAAGCACCCTTTCATATTGTAGGGAATTGTGAAGATTTTTTAGGATTTCAAAACAATTTAGTTCTTGTTTTTTGGCGAACTTTTTTTTAGAACAGGGAATGTAAACAGAATATTCTTTTTTGAATTTTTTCTTTTTTTGCAAAATGGTGAATATTCGCTCCCAAAACAAAAGACTGCACTGTTATGAACCGGTAGAATCACCCTGGTAACCGCTGGGCGTTCTGTTCCCGTTGAATTGATAAACGCCCAACACTGGTTGATCTTCCACTTTGGTACAGTTCAACAAGTTATAAATCCCAAGGAATTTTTTCTTTGTTCATGACTGTTGGAATCCAAGAACTTGTAACAAGCATTTGGCTAAGTAAGAATCAGGATGAATGACATGATCCCAGCTGGTGGTTCCTAAATTCACAGCCTGAGCACATGACATAAATGATCACATGAGCTGCTGCTCATACAGTAAGCAGTACTATTGTACTGCTGGAACGGTGTTACTGAAAGAGGAAAAGAGTTTCAAAACATGCCAGGAGCACTACTAGCTGCAGCAAATTGAAGCTGGAAATCAGTAAATTGTCTAAAGAGCTATTGATATATAATAAAGCTCTGGAGTTGCTGAGTTTCTGGAAAAAAATTTGTTGGTGGGTCCTTCAACAGATCAAACCCACATGTGTGAGTAAAGTGTGTGTATGCTCGAAATTATGTTGTTCTCCTGAGGAAGCTTTTTTTTTGGTTTACTGAGATGGATCTCCCCTAAGTCTCCCCCACCCCACCAACTTACCCAATTTACTGAATGGGCAGCTGGTGGACGGCTGGTGGACCTGATCACGACAGAGCTAGAAAATGGTTGACAAACTCTAAACATATTTATATACATTTGCGTGATAAATTGCAGCTCTAGATCGATTCTGCATGGCAATTTATATATATGCGGGCCTTGTAGTACTAGCTTGCAAGTGGACAAAACATTTTTGTGTACATATGGATCGAGTAATATGGTATATTCTTAAAGTGATGAATACTACATGCAGCTTCGACCTGCATTAATATCTTAGGTCGAGGTTAATCAAGAGCTCATGATGAGCTAGCCATGTACGTACATGTGATAACAAAAGTGAAACCCCAGTGACTTATAAGAATGCAGGCTGCACATGCTGCTGCTGCTACATACACACATATATATAGTCTGCTTCCGGCCCTGGAGTCCTTCGAGCACAGACCTGTAAAACACACCAGGATTGAGGGTTTAGCTGCACAGTGCACATAACCAGTGGGGTACTCTAGCGACTGCAGTTGGGAATCCAAGCTTAACGACAGGCGTTTATGAAAGATACCAGAGTCTTTCTTAGAGCATCTGCTATACGAGTGCAGCTCACTTGAGGGAGGGTTTGAGAAATATTTGTGGAACTAGAATGGGCGTCGACCTCCTTCTTGAGCCAATGCAGAATTTATTCCTCTTGTTAATTAGAATTGATCAAATGGATAATGAGCATTCTTCTGATCCTCAGCCATGACTGCAGAATTCTTACCGAAACTCTCGATTCTGGACCAACTAATACTTGAAACTCATAGTCCCAATTCCATAATATCGCATTGCTGGATCATCGTCATTCATGTCTTAGAAGCATTACTTTCCACCAACTTAAGCCAAGAGTCTTGGTGACACCTTATAGAAAACAGAACCGTCTGCAAGAAACTGATCAAGGCACAAGGACATCATGCATGTTGAGGATTTGAACAACGTCAGAACGGCACCAGTTATACCAGCAAAGAAGAAGACAAGCGGAGGGAAGTGGATGAAGCACTGACATCGCCTGCTACAAACCCGCTTGACGAGGCGGAACCAGCTCCTGACTGGACTACTTACTGAGAGCAAAGCTCCATCACCCAGCTCATGACTGGACTAATTACTAGGAGCAAAGCTGGTCCATGATCTATCCATAGATGCCAGGCGATTTCAATCTGCATGAGAACGACCTAGAGAGCACATAGACTGCCTGAAGGACGCATACTGCCCCATCTGTCGACACTCTCCACTACACTACACCCTAGATGTTAAGAAGATCACATTCATATTAGTCCAGCGAGCAAAGCATTCAACCACGGTAGGTAACCTAACAATATGTATACTCTTTATTTATTGTGCAGTTTCTTCTATGAAGAGAAACTGGTTTATCAAGCCCAAAGGGAACCAGCTACCTATGCTTGCAGGTAGCTAGCTAGCTCACATGGGATCTTACAGCTAGTCACTGGAGTACGTCGCCAATGCATGTGGTCAACGCGGTTGATCATCGACTACCCAAGCCTAACCTGTGTAGTCTACATTTGTATATATAAAAAAGTTGGCCAGCCGGCCGAGTACCTTACAGTGTAAGGCTTACACTCAATGCAGAATCTACGAGTAAACCCAACACGAAAGTACTGCAAGATTCAAGCTCAGCTCAGCCAAAACAAGTCGAGGTCTCTCGACCAAAAGAAACGAAAGAGTGATTTAGTCACCCATTTCAGGTCATTTGAGCTCTTTGATCTCAAAAGAGCTGAAATGTCACTCTCTCTTTTAAGCTGTTTCTACAAACTTTCAAAGAAATGTTATAGAACTTGCAACCGCCCTAGACGCGGTCGCAGATCAGCTACATGAGGCGGCCGTTCTCCTCTTCGGTATCTAGACTTTGATCCTGGTTCCATCAGGACGCTGAATTGATGATTGCTTATTTACACCATGATCAGCATCCTCCCCGCGCCATATGTCAATATTAGAAGCTACTGCTGCTGTTGACGGTGAGGTGATCAATCGAATGCCGCAGAGGCAGACGCGATCTCTATGCCGGCCGCCGCGAACTAGTACTTTTGGGTCGTCCACTCGAGCTGGAATTCAATACCGAAACCAGCTTTGAACATCCATTGTGAGCTGCGACAACACCTGCACAGCATGATCACATGGACACAGACGTTGATCAGCAACGTACTTGGATTGATCATTAATGTTTTAGGTTTTAGCTAGTGAACCTCTCATAGATTCCTCAAAGGAAAATGCCCACCTAGACCTTTGCAATGTCGAAAGTGAACCTGCAAAGGTTCCAAGGTTCACATTGGAAAACTTGCTGAGACCTAGCTACTGCTGCAACGTTGGATTCTTTGTTGTTTCATTGCTGGGTCATGAACTATGACTGGGGAGTCTAGAGTCGTCTCGAGTCAAGGTCTACGACTATAGATGCATGTATACTCCTCAAGAGCTTGAGGGTTTCTTGCATGCTTACCATGAGATTCTTTGGACTTGAGTGGTGCTCGTCTTCGTGAAAAGATTTTCAACGCTTTATCTACACAACGGCGGCTGCATGAAGACACTGTCATACAACAGGCCATTAGAGCTGGATGTCAATGGTGGAAAATTCATGGGTAAATCCGGCAACGTGGATCCAAGGCCTGTGAAAATACTATCCAGATCGCTGAAACCAGTAGGAGCAGCTACCCCATTGAAATCAAGAGGTGGAAGCACGCTTGCAAGACTAGGCATGAAATTCATGTCCTTAGACGACGACGTGAATTCTGCCGCAGCAGCATATGCAACAGAGGCCATAGTCGTAGTAGTTTGATCAGACGTTGTATAATTTTCTTCATGGCTGTTGTTGCAACAACTCATCGGCATATTGAGTTCTGTGCATTGAAGAAAGTCTCCAGATCCAGAAAAGAACGGGGCAGGAATCTCGTTCAGCGAGTAGGGCGCCTGTCGGTGAGAGAAGAAGCTGCTACCATCTGAGTCTGGAGAATGCATTGAGCTGCTGCCTTGGTTGTTGTTGTGCTGCTGCTGCAACTGCAACTGATCTTGCTGATTGCAGGTCACGGAAGTGCGCGAGTCGACGCTGCTGTAGAAACTGAAGCTGGTGGAGTCCATGCTGTTCGATGTCGGGCTATAACTATCAGTTTCCAAACCGTTGCAGCATCGAACTGGTGAGGAGTCTTGCTGCTGATCCGCCGCGGACATTCCAGCAGCGATCCTCGTCGGAATCCTTGAATCACATGCAGCAGGTGCGGACATATTGTACTGGCAGCTGGTCAAGAGCTGGTGGTGGTCGACAGTTTCCTGAAAACCTGAAGAAGAATCCGGCGAACTCACTGCAGCTGCTGTTGCGCCGTAAGGAGCCGCCACAGCTACTGTCTTGGTTCGAGCTCTTCGTTGTGGTCGGCCCCCTGTACTACTACCCTCTTTGCGGGGTCGGCCGGTCAGTCTTTGCACAGTTGAGCGGAAGTTCGCGACATCCGTCTTGATAATCTTGGGCGCAAAGATGTGGATGACTCGAATAGTGGGCGCCAACATAGTAGTACTCGGATCATGAGCAGGATGCAGATGTCCTTTGAACGCGTCTCGACGAACTCCGGCAGCAGCAACAGGCGATGACCCGATTGTCGCTTTTCCAAGAGTCCGCGAGGTTTTGCTTAGGCCAAGCATTGCAGGATCTCCACTCATCATCATATTGTGATCGCTTGTAAAACCCTGATTCTCAGTTATGTACTGCAGAGCCATGGCTCGAACTTCTTACCAGGAGCCGCTAGCCAGGAGGTTGCGATCAACCGAAGTGGAAGAACAAAAACTGCGTCTAGCTAGGTTCTGAACAAGCTAAGCTTGTCGACCAGCCGCGTCGAGTACTCGGTCCTCTTAATTATGGTGGTGGAAGCCTAATCAACATTGTCTCTCTAGGGACAAGTCTCATGGAGAAGATGTCGGCGCACAGTGCACTCTTCGTCTCTCTCACACCACACTACGCCGCACACTCCTATTAGATCTGTAAGGAACACGCTCTTGACGATACTCACTTAAGAACTGCACGAAGATCATGAACTATATACTACTTATATGAGCACTGTGACAGTACGCGTAAACTTGTGCTACTTAGGCGTAGACAATGAACTAGACGTTGCGCGATGCAACGTTTGACAACACGCAGTGCAGCACTAGCTAAGAGTGCTCCAACGGCTTCAAGCTTTTGTCCCACAACTCTTTTTCATGATTGTGTCTCTTTCGACTGTGACTGACATCTGCTGAGACCCACCTACAAATGAAAGCAGCAACTGCGTGGTCTTCAGCTCTCCCTTGCTCTCACATCCACAGCCTCGAAACTCCTCCTAGCTTGAATCTCTTTCGCTCAACTCGTGAAGCTGTGTCCGATACTGAAACCCTGAGCGCTCTAGTTGATCTGATCTATCTACACGCTCTCTATGATTCTAAGTTCTAACCTTTCTGATCACCTTTTATAGTCTCTGATCTCGGCCGGATCTTTATCTCGAGCAATCTGGAGCTTCAACGTGAGCAAGAGTGTTACTCCAGAGAACCATGAAACCCTGATCTAGTCCCACAGTGCCTTCTTCGTCCGGTCTTGAGCACCTAGTCACGTCATTCCTTGAATCTCTTGATCTTGATCAAGCTCCGTCTCTGATCTCTTTCCCTTGAAGGCAAGGCCACGCCGCCACACCTACAAGAAATCTCTTCAACTCTAACTCTATACGCTTTTATTCCTTGGAACGAGCGTCCTGTAGTCGAGATCGCTAGCTAGCTGTTGAAAGTATTACGATTCTATGACCTGACATGCAATGGATACGGGACTGAACGAGGACAGTGCGGTGAAAACTGGACTTCAAGGAGATTTGAGGACGATTTGTTCACAGGAAGAGCAGCACTGGAGATTATCAGAGCGATTGTTCAAGCGAGTTGGAAGGAAAGCATAGCAAAAGAAGGAGAAAGGTGAAGGAGAAATAGATGAGGTGAGGGTAGGAGATATGAAGTCGGGAAACTTCGGTACTAGAGAGAGAGAGAGGTGTACATACCACTGTACAAGTAGACCCCACACTATTTGTGAGATAGTGGGACCCACTGCTCCAAGAGGGTAAAAGCTTCATTTCTTCTTTTGTCTTTCCGGGCGCCCATCTTTCTCTTTTACAACTTACTCTGCCAGCAGCTTCAATATGATCATCCTGTCTTCTTCAATCGACCGCCCGTGGCAGCTTGTCTCGAGTGGGACCATGCAAGACACATGATGACAGTTTGCGAAGTGGTGAGAAGTATTCAGAACTCTTCCTTAGGCTTCCACTTGGATTGGACTCAGTAAGAAATGCAACTTGCAAGGTCGTCGACCAGCTTGTGTATGTCTAATTTTTCACGATTTTATCTAGTGTCTGCAAGCTGCTGCTCGACTGTACTGTTCAATCTGTTGTTGGAATGGCCGCGTCGGGCTGCGTTCTAGCGTGCGTGGTCATGACGACACAAACTGCTAGCTAGCGCTCGCTCTCCACCCGTTGATTCTTTTACTAGATTTTTCCTATGGATCTTTCTGGCTGCCACCAATATATGCGCCAAATATGGGACTGTGAAATCCTCGAGAAAAGCATCCCGCAGCCGCTTGAGACACAAATAGTGCAGCTGTCTCCATCCACAAAACCTTGAACTTTTTTCCTACACCGCACGGCCTTGTTTGTTTCATCCAAACAATGGCTGTAACGTACGTGTTTGATCATGGATCTCATCATCTCAGCAGCTGCTCGTCCAAGTTACAATAATATACTGCTGAGTTTATAAATCATTTTATTTATAAGATTCATTTCTTGTAACCCTGCATAATTCATTCAGTGCCAGGGTTTATAATACAAGTTTCCATTCTCTTTTTGTGTCTCGGATCGACTCGAGTGTTGCCAATTACTATTGCTGAAGGTTTTTTGACCCGTTCTTATGGTGATTTGTGAAATGTGAATTTGTTTTCACATTCAAGAGTTTTCAAAATCTTCTTCACTCGACACCTCTACTAAATAAAAACCTTCTTTTTAAAGCTTTCAAGTCCAGCTCTACTGGCTTGCTTGCTGCACTTGTAAGCTGGGCCGGGACGTATTATTATACAACACCTGATCTAGAATTATAAGGTTTTTTTTTTGTATTAATTGCAGATAAACATGTGCCTGATGATCAATATATAGGAGATCCTACAGTTGCTATCATGAGTACATACATAATTCTAATACCGGTTCTAGTATTTTACTTTTGCATCTGTTTCTGTACTGATGCTTTCAAATTGAACTGATCCTCAAGAATTAATAAACTTTGGCAGAGATTCATCACATTAATAGGGCAATTTGTCCACTATCAGGTGATGCATTGTGTATAAGATTGGAAAAACTCATTGGGAATTGAGGTACCCTGTGAACAATCAAATCTTAATCTGACTGTGCAGAAAAAACATAGAATTAAACACACTGTTGTCGTCAACTGTTCTCATCAACTAGCTAGACTGGTGAACTCGTGCTTCAGCCAAGAAGAGATTGTTACATGAGTACTAGATAAGTACACGCTAGTTAAATCACCGGCCCAGGGGCCGGTATTGATGCAGAAGTGGTGAATATGAGCATTGAGTGCACTGTGCCTGCTAAACTCTGCAGTGCTGGTGGGCCGCTTACTTCATTACTGCACCCATTTGCTCAATGTTGCAATCTGCATAAAATTCAGTCGGGAGCTGCTACTGGAGGATCGATCAGTCGAGCTTTGGACTCCTCCTCCCTGCCTCCGAGGTGATCATCCATAACAGGATTTAGCCAAATCTGGGTAGAAACAAATTACGAGAGTAAAACAAAATTAGGCATGATCCTTCTACATTTCTGGCTACCTACTAGAACTTCATATATTACAATCGAATTTCTTTTTAACTTTTAAAAATTTGGCGAAAGAAAAACCGAAAACAAAATGCTGACAAAGTTCAAGAAGTTCTACTTAATCAGTAATTCGACTGCAAGAATTATCCCTGCAGCACATGTTAGAGAGAAATGAGAATACAAAGTCCCTCTAGAAGTATTCCTAGTCTTACACCTACCTACGTACCTTACTTAAATAGTTGGTAAAAAAGCTAATAGTGTGCTTAATAAAGATCCTCATCATCATATCAATGATGGTCATTCATATCCAAGCACATTTGTTTCCTCTTTTCTTGTTAGCCTGTTATATGCTAGACAGTGTTTTGGTTTTCAATTTTGTGAGGTAGCCAATACATGTAGCAATCATCCATGAGCTGATTCAGCCAAATTTGGCTATTAACAAAATATGGAAGGAAAAACTTTTAACATCCTTATATACTTTTGGCTACCTACTTGAACCATATATAAAATTCTGGAAAAAAAATTAATTTTTAAAATTTGAAACAGCACATGTCCAACATTTCACTGTAAGAGCTAAATTACAATTTACATCTTTGATAGTAAAGTTTCCAGGCCAAGAGCTGTTCTTACCTAGCTCTAAAACTGGCTTTTGGGAAAATTTGTGATTTAGATGCCTGGATGAATGAATGCATTTGAGTCCAAGTTAAATAGCTACAATGGGGAGATCAGATCTTGAATACCTGCATGTGATATACAGATATGGACATTCCATTAATGAATATTGAATCCTCCGTCCAGCTTGTGCAAAGGTTGCTCTTTCTGAAGGCCTTTAAGGGTAGGCTACTAATATGGATGTTTTGGCTAATTAGTGGGGTTATATTGTTCAACAGTGAATACAAAATCAAAATTACACTATAGGGAGACCAATTCATGACGCTGATCCAACAGTATTAATGTCACAAGAGTAGATTTAGTACCTCGACCCCCATTTAAGTCTTCATATGTTGCGGCAAACTGAACGATCAGCAACTGATGCATTTGTGTTGAAGGAACTATGATTCTCCGTGGGTCATGAGTGAGGGTATTGTGATTACTCATGAAGACATTGCAATCAGTGTTTTTCTTTTTCCAACAAATTGTCATTTGTTTGACCAAACAATTGAAATTTTTCTTTCCTATTGTAAATTCGACTAATTCAGAATTCTTTGGAAAATTTTGCTAAATTCCCATATTAAAAAATTGAAAAAAGAAAAAAAACCATGCTCAAGCATGATATGAAAATAATGTTTTCAATTTGCATAAGACTATTGTTGACTGTACCAAAAGGATTGTCAATTTGTATACTTAAGGTTCAAATTAGTTTCATCCACAACGGACTACAAGGACATATGTTAGCACTATTAACCAGAATATAGATACATATTTGTAAACCTTATTTGCTCCCATCCACGTCCATAATGATGTAATTGCATTTTAACCCATGATCTAAATGCCTATTTCTCAGATTGTGTTCAAGTATTTAGTACATTAGTGTGCTTGAAAACACTAAACAACTTAACCATATGTTGCAGGTTTGCAAGGCAGCTAATATTTTGCTTATGCCATGTTAAAGGGGGCATTGCTTTAATTATGAAAAGTGATTGCAAATGTGTGGACAAAGTATGCCCACGACAAAAGCAAAAAAAAACAAAAAAAACCAGAAAAGATTTGCAAGTGGCCTTTCTTTTATCAATTATCACTTAACATGAACATGGACAAGTAAAACACGGATATTGGAAAGGTTAAGAGTATAATTTTGCAATCCTATGAATGTTAAGCTTTACATTTGCCAATATCCATTTAAGGATACTACCAAGCCTTGAATTGGATCTGACTCTGATTGGTCATGTAAGGATTGAAATTCAGTGTGGACAATGGGTAACAAAATTATTATCAGTCTACCTCATTCCTGGTATTTGAATGCACTAGTGTAAGGTAGGAGTGGGGGGTGACATATAGTTCATTTTCCACCCACACTAAAAGAGAGGCTTAAAAGTTTGACATGACATCACTTCACATGTTATTTTGTCATGTTTTGGAAAGAATGAACCGAAAGGAACATGAAAAGAATGATTCTTTCAATTCCTTTTCCCCAAAATGGACAATAGGTTTTCAAACGAGTTATAAGACTCAAAACTTTGTAACAAAAGAAAGAGGGAAAAAGAAATTGCTCAAATGCATACAGTGTCTAAATGTCAAGAATTTAATGTCCATGTTTTAAATTTGTTGTGAGTGTTACATACTAAATCACCTGCTTCCTTATAGTAAATACTTCCATGGTTTTGCAAAAGTTCTCAAATGTTGGCCCACCTTGATTTGTGCATGGTTGCATACGTTTGAAAGCTAAAAAAATTCCTACTCCAGAGTCCAGACCTTTCTCATATGTTAATTTGTGCACATTTTGTGGAAGTCCAAAAGTTGGTAATAAAGACCTTCTCAACTGTTGTCACATGTAAATTTGTGCAGGGTTTGCATAAGTCCAAAAGTTAGGAAAAAAATATACCTACTCCAGAGACCGCGCCCAACCCTCAGCCCCCAAAAACACATTTGTGGAGTGCCGCCCTCACCATGGTTTAATGTTGAGGTACTTGTGGACCCATGGTTGGTCAAACCGACCATGAGGGAAGAATCATTAACAATGCATATGGTTTCTCTGATTTGTGTCAAGAAGCATGGCTAGTGTCCAGGAATCAATGAATGCTCAGTGCTCACTATAACAATAATAACAACATCGACAACAACGGGCAAGGTACAATTTACTTTCGGCTATTTTCGAGTAAGAATTGGGCAACAGTACCTAACTTACTCAGGAGAACCCAAATTAGTATATAGGGATGTTGGCCTAAAATTCATACAAAACAAATCAAACCGCCCTTCTATTTCAAAGCTGGTGTGCACAAAAAGTTATTAGCCCGACACCACTGTCTGTGGAGAGGTTGAAAACTTTCATCAGGCAGCACAACCCAGGATTTCTTTCTTCTTGTTGGGTTCTTTTTTCTGTGTCTCTCTCTCTCATCTAACTGTGACGAAGAGGTCTTTTGCTTTTAATTTGGCATTGCTTTTTTCCTGTAAGTATGCATCGATAAACTTTAATAATCATCAAGGTTAAATGTTTAAGTACTCAGAACATGACAGTGAGTAGAATAGGGTAGTTGTACCTATATCATAACCAGTGTTGGGTTGGTACCCAGTTTGGCAGTTTAGAACCTGCAGTTCCAGCTCCAATTAGTAAAAACCAAACTGGAAATCAGCCAGATATTTGGAAGCAGTTCTGGAACCAGAATTGAAATCTTAATCTTTACCCCAGGTTCCTGGTTCATTTATGTGTGGAATAGAAACCCAAAAACAAATACTAGAAACTTTGGCTAACTGGGGAAGAAACAGCAGATAACTATCAGTCCTGGTCAGGGTTACCCAATTCCATTTATGGGTGGAACCAAAATCAAAACCAAAACTGTTCTAATTGATTTTTTAAACTGGAACCAGAAGCTCCTCATAAAATTAAAGAACCACAAAATATTGGTAATAACCTTGTGAGAAGGCATTCCATTTCATGAAATGCCCTCCTGGAGGATGGGCCTGTACATTATCTGGGTCCAATGTCCCACCGGGTGGCATCAGTCATTACACCTGGTAAATCATAATGCCATGTAGCCAATCATTACCCTATGTTTATTTATTGGAATGTTGTTGCCTAGAGAATGAACATGGTTAAAGTCATTGCTCTTCTGGGCATAGGTCTCCTTGTAGAGCTCAAGCCACCTTATGTACACCAACATTCACTCTTGTACTATGGTAAAAACCAGTGTTGGACAGATATCATTTTATTTTTATTTGTCAATTTTGGTTTTCTATATGTTTTTAAGAACTGGGTTGAATCTTAAATGAGGTTTTTTTTTTCAATTTTAATATTCATCAAGGATATCAATTTATTTTTTTAAATCAAAATTCAAATCTCACACTTCCAGTATCTTAGAAAATAATATTCGTTGAATATTCAAGGCAGTTTTCATAGTGTGAAGGCAATAAACAACAAATGAAGGTGGTGCAACGATAAATAACAGTAGCATGAAAATGTCGTGAAGGACATGAGGGTAATGCGTAGAAATGCAAAGACAAAAAATAGTAGTGTGAATGCAACCAACAACAGCATGAAGGCACATAGCAATAGGGCAAAAGCATAAGCAGCAATGCAAAGACCACTAGAAGTAGCATGAAGGCAACTAACAACAACACAAAGGCTAAAAAACAACAAGCATGAGCGTGAAAGCAAGTATTAGTAACATGAAAGTAAAAAAACAAACACAAAAAAGGCGAAAAACAACAGCATGAAAACAAGAAGCAAAGACATGAAGACAAAAAATAATGGTGTGAAAGCAAGAAAAAACACAAAACAATAAGAAATTTTTTTTTAAAAAAATATGGGACCCAAGTGTGAGCTTAGGCCCTTTATAGAACAACAACACTATTCATAATGTTTGAAGCCTTCAAAGTTTTTCTTCTTTTTTTAAACCTAATTTCAAAAATAAATTTCTTTTTAAAAATTTACTTCCTAACTTGATATCTAAATCTATGCAAGGATTTTAATATCATGCCTAGAATTCATATATGTGATATTTGATATTCAATCCAGATATTGCACCATCAGATTTCAATGTCATGAGATCTGATGGTCAAAATATCAGCATAAATATCCTAGTTTTTGATATTGACAAATATCAAATGTGATATCCAATGTGATATCCAAGTCTAATATCTTGATTTATCTACTCAAATCTGTTCAAAACTTCAATTTTTTGGGGTTGCTTCTAAACATTACAAATGTACCATTTTAAGATTCAGGTCTCAGAATCAAAATTTTACATTTTCTGAGTTAATTATAACATCTAATAATTTACTTTATTCAAAAAGGTGAAGGTACCAACAAAGGTGTTAGTTCACCTTGGCAACCCGAGCTCACCTTTACTTCGACACACAAATGGAATTTAAAAACCAATTTTAAGTCAATTTTTCAACAAAAACAAATATGGTTCCAAATCTAATTCTATTTTTAAAAACCAAATTCATTTTTGGTTTGATTATTATTAACCCTAATGGAACTAGTGGTTAACTTTTGGTTAAACCCTAGTTTTAATCAATTTGTTTTTTAAAAATTCAAAAGTTTTGGTTCTTGTTCCCATTCCCCAACAAAATAGAAGCAAAAATTTGGTTCTAAGTCCAATTCTTAACAAAATAAATTCAAATTTGATTCCAAATCTAATTTTTTACAAAAATAAATTTGGTTGCATTCTCAAAAATCAATTCCAATTCTATTCTTACCAGCTAGAACAAGAACTTGTGATTCAAACCCACCAAACTAGGTATTGAACATTGGTTTTAAACTTGGTGAACAAGGGAATTGACTTATAATTGTGTTTATTTCCTTTTGGGAACTTTGTCATATAACTTTTTTGCTAATGAATTTTCGCCAAACTTAATCAAAGAAAAAGCATTGATCCAAAAAAGGAGAGGAAGGAACAAAAAAAGAAAATTAACGTCAAAGAAAGAAATAACACTTAAAAGCACAAATGCATAAACAAATGCCATTAAAAAAATATCAGCTTATGTCCTAAATCCTTGATTGTTCATTTGAAATAGATCAAACAAAAAAAAATGGGTGGAAATTTCTTAAAACACCAAGCTTAAAAAAATCTTCTCTTGAGTAACAACATTTGCATCAAAATGAAAGCAATTTAAACTCTTTACAAAGCCACAAATGTTTTCTACCTATAAAATATGTGCAAGACCAATAAAGGAAGCCATTTGGTGCCTTTGATTAACCATGCCATGCTAACACAATAATGAAAAATATCTTTAACCTTATAATGGAAACACTCAAATACCTTCATGACAGAAGGAAAGAACATATCCCTATGATGTTAATCATGGTAGAACTTGTCTTTGCCTGAACCCCAATCATCATGGCCACACCTCAAAAGCTAAAAAATTATGACTCACAAAATTAAATTCACTTCAATGGGATAAATAATGATAAACTTAAATGTAAGCCTCATCTATGGAAAGCACAATATTGACCCATTGCTATGAATATTAGAAGGATAATAATGAAATGACATGTCATTAATACAAAAACATAGATTTACGATTATTGTTTATGACTATTTTTTTAGTCAAAAGCAACATTTATAACTAAAATGGTTATAGTTACAAATGACAAACAATTGTAAAATATGGATGATGTATTTCATAGTTAAACATGTATGCATCCACCATATGTGTATGTATCTCAATCATTTTTGCAACTGCATTGTGATTACTTATGCAACTAATGGGATGCTGAATCATGTTCTCTCACGTGGCAGCACAGTTGTCATCCTACCAACTAATGATCATGTGCACCAAAAAATGTCACACAAATCAATGATTGTCATTCATTAGGTTTCATGTCTTATGATTATAATTGTTCTTACAATTATGGAGTATAATTACATATGACAAATAATCCAATGACCAATATGTAGCCACATGGCATTAGTCGTAAGTTGTGCCACATGGCATTTATGGGTGAAAACACATTAGGGTGTAGTCCTTTTTAGCATATGTGAAGTCCATATTAGTGTTAAAATAAAAATCCATATACAATATAGCAAAATACATTATATTGTACGTCATATGGTAAGATTAAATGATTTTTTTAAATTACTAAACTTCATCAATGATAGATAATTATATCAAAAATCTACATTTCAAAACTAAGAAGTTGAATTATTGATTCAAATGAATAAAGAACTTTTTTTTTTAAATCCATATTTCAAAAAAGTTCAAAATTGTCTTCCTTTGTATCAATGGAATCACACTACTTTTCATGTCAAAAATTATCATTCAACTAAGCATTTTAGTAAATATGTTGAGTCCATAATCATATGATATGGACTATGACTATAGAACTGTGTTTTATGAATTTTTGAAATGTGGGCTGTATAATACGTATAATACGTTTTGTTTAATACAGTGAACAAATGTGAGCTGTATTCACTGTTATTATATCCTTGGTTATTTTTAGTTATTCCAAGTTACTTCACCCTATGTTGTTTTAAGGT